>Ga0256404_1001869_pt1 | contig 48684 bp, 43 predicted proteins | sample RumenRJG_01DNA_FD_185990 | JGI IMG/M metagenome (GOLD analysis project Ga0256404, IMG submission 185990) | Bovine rumen microbial communities from Lethbridge, Alberta, Canada - RJG_01 | ecosystem: Host-associated > Mammals > Digestive system > Stomach > Rumen | place: Canada: Alberta | collected... | reverse complement strand
CGTCGTAGTATTATTGGCTTTCCATGTACCTATACTAAGCACCAGTCTTTCTCCAGCGGAGTTTGTCACTTCAGAGCCGGAAACACCCGTGCCGTTCATCGGCCACGTCATGGTCCTCGTCTCGGTTATCGTTCCAGCCGTCGCCGTCTGCGCCATCGTGAGCCAGAGGGCGAGAGTGAGGATGAAATTAAATGATAGTTTCATATGTTTGAGCGTTGCTCGAACATTGCTTTCCCCTTCGGCCAGCGACCGTTGGTTCTCACACTCGGCAAAGCTCATGCGAGCATGGCTCTGCTCTCGTTTAATTGAATGTTTCATACTCCTTGTTTCTTTTTATTGTTCTGCATTATGGTTACTTTATAATTCTCTCATCAAAGTCTGGTAGGGGGGAGCACTATCGGTATGGGCATAAAGAAAGCGCAGGCCCCGTCCCATATATCCACTCGGGCCTGGTACTGCCCCTATACATCTATGGTTGGAGGCTGCGCTATGGCGCGCAGCTCCAATGATGTATAGGTTTGCTCCAATAATCTCCTGCGAGGTACCAGTTCGAGTGGATAATTGAGCAATAAAAAGATTCGTGTTCCAAGAACACGGGTGCAAAATTACAACAATTTTGGGAAATATCGTTATACTTTCGTCAGTTTAACGTGTTTTTTGACCATTTTGTGACATTTTGGCATAAAATTCTATGTCAAGGATGGATTAAAGCAACAAAATCGCCCAATTAACAGCCAACATTGTACTCCAAACATATCGATTCTGATAAACACAGAGGCATATTGTCATCTATACAAAGTGATTTATGTCTTTTTTTGTTAAATTGTCACATATTTATAGGTTAAGTGCTTGCTATCTGAAAAACTATTTGTAACTTCGCCGCTGAAATGGACAAGAGTCTATATATCATAAGCGGTTGCAACGGAGCAGGCAAGACTACAGCATCATATACGGTGTTGCCAGAGGTTTTAGACTGTAAGGAGTTCGTGAATGCTGACGAAATAGCTAGAGGTCTTTCACCTTTTAATCCTGAGAGTGTGGCTATTGAGGCAGGCAGGTTGATGCTTAACAGAATAGAAAACCTGCTAGATCGAGGCGAAACATTCTCAATAGAAACTACCCTTGCTACCAAATCATACATCAATCTTGTACGTAGAGCACAAGCAGATGGTTATACTGTCAGACTTCTTTTCTTCTGGCTCAATTCTCCAGACTTGGCTTTACAACGTATTGCGGAGCGCGTTTCGAAGGGCGGTCACAACATACCCGAACCAATAGTTAGACGAAGATACGTCGCTGGAATTAGTAATCTATTCCGCCTTTTTATGGACGAGGTTGATTCATGGGAAATATATGACAACAGTGCATTCCCTGCCGTACAGATAGCTAAGGGTGGCAAAGATGATGTGACCACAATTATTGTAGAATCCACTTTTAAAATAATAGCTGATTATGTCAAATAAGGAGTTCTCTGATAAATTAAAGGCTGGCATAGAGTTGGCTGGTAAGCGTATGCTGGAAGAGAAAGCATTACGTGGTGAAGATCTTATTGTTTCATCGGATGGTAAGACTATAGAAAGAATCCCTGCAAGGCAACTGCTATAAGCTTTGCACCGTTCAATCATGCCTAGGTAGTCGTGGTAGTCGCAGGGACAGGTACTTGGGTATGACGGCTGCTATACCCCAGGTGCCCCACGGCTAATACATCGCTACCCATCGCATGGTGCCCAGCCCCGTGATCGAGGGCGCGATAAAGAAATTCTTGTAAAAGGTATGTTTGTAAGTTCTAATCTTCAAGTAAGTCACAGAACATCAAGCGTGTTCTGAGTTTTCGTGGATGTTCAATCCGCTCAGTACGCTCAGCATCATCCTTAGGAGGCTTGGTGTAAAGATCCTCGTCTATCTCGTGTGGAAATAGAGAAACGAAATTGTTCTTTTCGTAAAAACGGAGTACTTCCGGCTCGTTCTTTGCATCGACGATTGCAAAGCGGCAACCAGTCTTGTTGTCATTCTCGGTGAACCACTTCTTGATGAATAGGAGAACGTCGCTGCCAACACCTTTCCCGCCAAAGCCTTTGGCCACGGCCAGACGGCCTATGAGTACGCCCGGATAGCGAGTGAGCATTTTTTCACGGTTTGTAATCTTCCACATGGCATTACGCCGACTGCTGGGCAGATCATAGATGCGTATGCTGTCGTTGGACACGGTGAAACATGCCACGATGGTCTGCGCGTCGTCCTTGAGGCGGAAGCAATAAGACTTGCCCATGAGAAAATGGGTGTAATCGATTACGTCCTGACGGAAGAACTCGTCCATGTCCCCGTCTGTTCCGCATGTAAAGGGATGGCATGACTCTATGACCTCCCTGGTGAGTAGCGAGAGGTCGCAGTTGGTAAGAAGCCAAGAATCGTCCATGGTTCCTTAGAAGCCTGATCGTTTCAACATCTCGCGCATGGAGATAACGAATGGGTCGCAGTCTCTGTCCTTTGGGCCGGCGGCTTCATACCTGCGCTCGGCCTCGTCTGCCAAGTCACGGAAACGGCGAGCTTCTTTACCATAAAGCGTCGGTATTGCTTTTATTGCTGTTGCCATAGTTATATATTCTCTATTTGTTAATCTTATATTAAACCGATATTGCGAAAGGAGAACAACGTTTGCACCATGCCTCCTGTTTTATCGCTTTAGCGGCGTTTATGTTGCAAAGGTACAACTTTTTTTTCAATTAACGATAAGATTTGTAGAGTTTAACGTGAATTTGTCAGCATTTTAGTATAATTTTGGCATAAAATTCTATGTCAAGGATGGATTAAAGCAACAAAATCGCCCAATTAACAGCCAACATTGTACTCCAAACATATAGTGCGTCCGAGGTACAAGAACACTGCTTTTGCCTTTTAAGAGGACTAATCTTTAAGGCAACCTAATGGTATAATCTTTACCCCATGATCTTCAGCAGATCGTAACTGGTTTCAACGAGGTAGTCGCGGCCATTCTCCGTCCAAACCTTATAGGGCGCGAGGCGGTTGATGTATGCAAGGTCGAGCGGATTCATAGAGCCAATTGTCTGCGCTCTTCGCGGATTCTCTTAAACTCTTCGTCTGATTCCTTTATCCATTCGTTCTTCTTGCGGATGGACTCGCGGAAGGCGGCGATGACTTCGTCGCGTGTGCGGTTCTTGAATGCAACTGATACCATAGGTAAATAACGTATTTAAGTGTTATAACGGTTGCAAAGATACAATTTTTTTGCGAAAAACGGGGCGTTTGCGCGTTAAAAGTGCGAAACGGTGGGCGTTTTTCGTTACTTTTGTATTCTTTTTGATGGGAAAGTCCCAAATAACCATCAAAAAAAGCAATTACGAAGTGGATTATTGAGAACCGCATCCCAATTTCCCTTTCATTCCTCTGTTTGGTTAAGCCAAGCCCCGTCCAAAGTGGGAGTTTGGCCCGTCCAAAGTGGGTGTTTGGCCCGTCCAAAGTGGGAGCTTGGACGGTTCTCTCCGGTAAAGCACGCCCGTGCTGAATATCAAGCACGCCCGTGCTGAATATTAAGCACGCCCGTGCTGAATATCAAGCACGGCCGTGCTGTACTTAGTTTTTTGCTGACTTTATATAATGGTTAATGCCTGTGGTTAACAGTGCAAAGGTACGAAAAAGTGAGGAAAAAACAAAATTTTTTATTATAAAGATGAGGCAAGGAAAAGGCGTTTCGTGCCAATATGAGTGTTTCCTTTGGTTGTAATGATGAAGCAGGTAAACTCATGTTGACACAGAAACGCCATTTGTTTCAGAGTCGGTTCTTCTCGGCGTTACCGGCACCCGTGCCGCGATACTTCGACGGGGTGACGTTGAAACGGTAGCGCAGGGAGAGTGACACGTAGCGGGAGTCATCGTCCTCGGTCTTCGTCAACTGCATACGGTTGAAGTAGAACGTACCCCGGCCGATGCCTTGGTTGAAGAGGTCGTTACCCGTCAGTTTGATGTTGAGCCGCCGTTTGAACAGGTCCTTACTGACACTGAGTGAAAGCATGGCATTGGTGGTCTCGATTCTGAAGTTTGAACCGGTATAGCCGTGCGTGTGTATGTTGAAGTCGGCCTGCAGCAGCCAGTCGTGGGGTAGGGTGACGATGTTGCCCAGCTGCAGCGAGAGCATTGGCGTGTTGAGGTGCTTGTCCTGACCGTTGAAGGTGGTGGTGAGCCACTGCTTCATGAACGTGGCATTATACTGCGGTGTCCATGTCACGCCCTCGCTGAGCTTGACACTCTTCTGTGCGCCCAGGGTGACGATGAGCCAGTTGCAGTCGTTGTAATTCTTGATAGTGGCCATGTTCACTTTGCTGTCTTCTTCCAGACTTTCCATCACAATCATGAAGGGATCTATGCAATGAATGAAGTTGGTGGTCAGATACAGCCACTTCCACATGACCATCGCGTTCAGACTGTGATACTTTACGGGACGAAGATAGGGGTTACCTCTCTGCATGTTCAGGCGGTTCTCATAGACCACGTCATTGTTTAGCAGCCAGTAGGCCGGGCGGTTCGTGCGCTTGGTATAGCTCAGGGAAAGACTCACCCCCTGCCCATTACCTGTGGGGGAGGGGAGTTGGGTGGATATGGCTATTGACGGGAACCAGTCGCTGTAGGTGCGGCTTTGGTTATCAGCGCGTTGGCCGCTGACGAAGTAGTCAGACGCTATGTGCTCATAGCGCAGGCCGGCCTGTAACTGGAACCGGCCCAGCTGCTGCCGCAGTTCCACGAAGGGTGCTATGTTGCTTTCGTGCTGCTCGTTGTCGCTGTTGGCAATGTAGCCCTCGGCATTCTCGAAACTGCTGCGCCAGCGGGTGTTGGTGTATTCCTCACCCACCTCTATCTTGCCTTTCCATAGCGGATGGCTCACTATGAGCTTCTCGGCCACCATGTTGCCGCGTGTCCGGGTCTCGGTGTTCACGTCGCGGTTCTCGTAGTTGCGGCTCAGTTCTTGCTGCCCGTTGCGGCTCACTCGCTTATAGAAGGTATAGTCGGCATTGAAGTCTATGGAAAACCGTCCCACCTGTCCCGTATAGTAGAGGTTGGCCTGGTGCTTGGGTGCATTGCGGTCGCGACGGGTGCCGCTGTTGTGCAGGTGGTCGTAGGGGTTGCCGTTGGCCAGCAGGTCGTCGGCATTGTCATCACAGGTCTTCACGTAGTCGTAGATGTGTTGGTAGAAACCGCCGAAGGAGTTGCTGTCGTTCAGCAGGTAGTTGAAGCCGGCCCGCCCTTCGAGGTAGGGATTTCGTGTGGACGACTCATGGCGGTTGGTGATGGTCCACAGCGTGTCGGCAAAGACGGTCTGGCTGAAACCGCCGCTGTTCCAATTCTTGTTGTATGCTCCGAAGAGGTTGGCAAACAGTTCCAGCCCGCCCCTTCGGTAGGTCAGGTTGATGCGTTCGTTGTTGGCATAGCCGTGATTCTTGCGGCTCCACGATGTCAGCTCTACGCCAAGTCCCTCGCCCTTTGCCCGTCGGGTGCGGATGACGATGACAGACTGGACGGTGGCATCGTAGCGGGCACCAGGGTTCTGAACCACCTCCACGCTGCGAATCATGTCCGACTGAATGTTACGCAGTTCGTTCAGGTCGGTCAGCTTACGGTTGTTCAGGTAGATCAGCGGTGCACCTTTGCCCAGTATCTCGTAACCGTCGCCTTTCTTGGAAATGGTGGGCACACGCGACAGCACATCCTCGGCGGTGCCTAACCGTTCCATCACGGTGCCCTCCACGTTCATGATGAGCGAATTGCCCTGCAGCTGCACCTTCGGGCGTTCACCTTGCACCACCACGCCACCGATGGTGTAGTCGTCAGGTTGCATGCGGATGGTTCCCACCTCAGACTTGGTGCAGAGCCGGTAAATGGTCTTGTAGCCGACGTAGGAAATGCGGGCCAACACAGTCCCCTCCCGGCCTCCCCCAACTGAGGGAGGAGTTTCGTATGGAATGGCAAAGTAGCCGCTCTCGTTCGACACGCCGCCGCAGAGCAGCGTGGAGTCGGCAGGATTGAGGATGGCCACGTTGGCATAGGCCACGGGCTGGCTTTGCTCGTCGATGATAGTGCCCTTCAGGTGTCGGTCGGTCTTGTGAGTACATTCTACATATAGCTCATGCGCTCCACGCTTCACCACGCGGATGGGGTAGAAACCAATCATCTGGCGGAGGGCATCGGGCACGGACTGGTGCTTGATGCGGGTTGTCACGCGGAAGTCTTCTAAGTCATTGTACATGAAGCTGATGGTATAGTCGTCTGACAACTCATTAAGGTCACGTAATGCCTCAGACATTGTAACGTTGTCGTAGTTGCGCGTTACTTTCTGCCCTAATGTGCTGACACAACAGCACAGAGCGATAAGGGAAATAACGAGGTGTTTCATCATCTGACAATCAGTTTACCGTTCTCAACAGTCAGATTGACCTGCTCGAACATGTTTAACTTCTCTATTACCTCCTGCAGACTGTCGTCAGGATTCCATACGAAATAGAAACGGAGCTGGCGCGTCTGCTCATTCTGCATCTCCATGTCCAGATGGTGATAGGCCGCAATATCGCTGGCAATACTGTCCAGCGTGACATTGTCAAAGACTACAGGCTCCGCCTTGGCGAGGGTGTCCTCTTTAAGTTGAGAGTTGAGAGTTGAGAGTTGAGTGTTTACCGCCGTGGTCTCTGTCACCTGTGGAGCCTTCGGCTTCTGGTAATGCTGCACGATATGGACTGCCGCAATGGCAACGGCAGACACTAAGAGCAGACCGACAAAGGAGGCTGCCACCTTACGGAGTGAAGAATGGAATTTCACTATAGGGAGCGCGGTAGCAAATTCTTCATTCTTCATTCTTCGTTCTTCATTTTCAAACTGCTGCCATGCCTCTTCTACATCTGGCAGACGGTCAAGATCGTCCATCATGGCCTCTATCTCCTGGTCGGAATACTTGTCGGGCTCTTCCTGCATGTCGCGGTAAAGCCGCTTGTTGTGGTCACTTGTTTTCATAAGCCTTTCGGATTAAAACGGTTTTTGACTTCTTTTAGGACGTGTGAAAGATGTTTCCATACAGCCACGCGACTGATGCCTTCGGCAGAAGCGATCTCCTCGTAGCTATAGCCTTCGGTGAAACGGAGGTGGAAGATGCGCTGCTCTTGTTCCGTCAGATGACTGACGACAAACTCAACGATGTCTGTTATGCGCTCATCTTCATCTGCCACATGGGTTGCCTGCCCTGCAGTAGCAGTCTCCATGCGGAGCCTCGTTTCTTGGTGGCGAAGACGCTTCAGACACTGGTTGCGAACGCTCGTCAGCAAGTAGCGCTCTTCGGTGTCGGGCATCAGCACCGTCTGACCACGGAGCAGACTCTCAAAGATGTCGCTGACCACGTCTTTGCTCTCCTGCTCATCGTAGAGGATAGTGCGTGCCACCCTCAGCATCTTGGCATAGTGTTGCTTGAACAGCAGCTGGATACTATTTCTTTCCATCATGTCTTTTTTATAGTAATACCCTTCAGGCGTTCAGAATGCTAACCCCACAACAAACTTTTTTACGGTGAAATTTCATTTCGTCCCAAGAAAAAGCCCTCGGCGAAACCGAAAAACCGGATGCCGAGGGTGTAACGTGGATGTTAGTAAAAACGGCTCAGAAGCTGGGCGACTCCAGGGCATTAATCTTGCTGCCGCTCATGTAGCCGCGCAACTCGCCCTTCTGGGTATAGACCTTCAGCCACTTGTCGTCATAGTTACCGCTATAGAGGATGAAACTGCCGTCCTTCACCTTGCCTACAATGGCATAGTTGGTGCCTGGCCCCTTGCGGATGTTGGTGTAACCGCCTTCTTCCTTGACCTGTCCCACCATTTTCCATGCGCCCTGTCGTTTGGGGAATACGAGCTTGCTGGTGGCTATGTAGCCGATAAAGTCCTGCTGCTCGCCCGACGTGTAGGTAGTATAGACTTTTGTCCACGCCCCTTTGGTGGGGATGCAGTTGATGAAGAAACCGTCGCTGATTTTCTCGACAATGGCATAGTTGGTGCCGGGGCCCTTGCGGATGTTGGTCTCACCGCCCTCGTCCTTGACGAGGGCAAACTTCAGGTTCTGTGCGTTAGCGGTAAGCGACGCAAAGACCACACATAAGAGTAAAGCAAATTTTCTCATGATTAAGATACTTTTTATGATACAATTCCCCTCCTGGCACCGATGGTCAGGAGGGGAAATAGCGGGTGATTACTGTTTGTTCTTCTCGGCCCATTGCTGTAATGCCTCAATGTAGCGCTCGGCACGTTCGTCGTAGAGCCGCCGTTCGCGTTGACGGGCAATCAGCTTATAGAGCAGCCAGATGATCAGGCAGGGCACAAGACCAGCGACAAAACTCAGCCAAAACAGCGTGTCGTCGTCTGGATGCTGCCAAGTAATGAGTACTGGTGGTATGCAGAATATGATGACTAACCACAACGGGCCACGTCGTTTCATATCTTTCTGCCAATCAGTCAGATCCTCCTTACGGTCAATGTAGTCCTCGAAGTCCTCGTCTGACAAGCCGAACTGCTCCGGCTTGGGCAGGGTAGGGTTGTTCTTGTTCTTTGACCGAATAGTGATGAGGCGGCTCTGAAGGGTCTCCTCAAACTGCGGTGCGTCAATATAGCTGCGGTCGATGTTGAACATCTCTATTTGATTTGAGATTTGAGGTTTGAGATTTGAGATTTGAGATTTAGCAGAGCTTGCGGCTGCCGTCGCCAATGACGACATCATAGACCTTGGGCTCATGGCCGTACTTCTCGTTGAAGCGCTTCTTGGCATCGGCTATGAACTGACGGTAGAGGTCGTTGCGAACGAGGTTGATGGTGCAGCCGCCGAAGCCGCCGCCCATGATGCGCGAACCGGTGACACCGTTCTCCTTGGCTATCTGGTTCAGGAAGTCCAGCTCCTCGCAGCTCACCTCGTAGTCCTTCGAGAGGCCTTCGTGGGTCTCGTACATCAGCTCGCCCACCTTCTCGTAGTCGCCTTCGGTCAGGGCGTCGCAGACGGCCAGCACGCGGTCTTTCTCACCAAGTACGAACTTGGCACGCTTGTAGTCTTCCTCGCCTACTTCGGCACGTACCTCGTCAAGCTGCTCCCATGTGCAGTCGCGCAGGGTTTCAAACTTGCCTTCCGGATGCTTGGCGGCAATGTGCTTCACCACGTTCTCGCAGGAGTTGCGGCGGTCGTTATAGGGTGAGCCGGCCAGCTGGTGCTTCACCACGCTGTCGAGTAGCACGAGACGGTAGCCGTCGGGCTTGAAGGGGAAGTACTCGAACTCACGTGAACGGCAGTCGAGGCGCATCAGGCAGCCTGCCTTGCCGAAGACGCTGGCGAACTGGTCCATAATGCCGCAGTTCACGCCGCAGTAGTTGTGCTCGGTAGCCTGTCCGGCCAGTACCATGTCCCACTGTGACACTTTGTTGTCGCCGAAGAGGTCGTTCAGTCCGCAGGCAAAGCAGCTCTCCATGGCGGCGCTGCTCGACATGCCGGCTCCGAGGGGTACGTCACCGGCAAAGGCGATGTTATAACCCTTGACGGGAACGCCCAGCTTCTGCATCTCCTTGGAGATACCGTAGATGTAGCGTGCCCACGAGGCACGGGGACCGTTGGGGTCGCTGAGCTTGAAGTCAACGCGATCCTTCAGGTCAATGGCGTAAGCCATGATGGTGTCTTCTGTTCCGTTGGGGCGCATCTCGGCCATAACGCCTTTATCTACAGCACCCGGGAATACGAATCCGCCGTTGTAGTCAGTGTGTTCACCAATGAGGTTAATACGGCCTGGAGAGGCATATACGTTACCGGTTTTGCCATCAAAGTGCTTGATGAAGCGGCTTCTTACAAATTCAATGTCCATCATATTCTTTTAGGTTTGAGATTTGAGATTTGAGAATTGAGATTTATTTTTTATTGTTGATTATCTTGTGCTGATTTGAGTTTTAGGATTTGAGGCTTTGTGGCCTTCACTATCTTAACGAGCACGGCATAGACGTGGTTCCAGTCTTGGAAGAGGGAGTCATACTGTTTCTCGTCAAGATAGTGGGCACGATACAGGAGGTCAATCCAAAATCCGGTTTCACTGGCTTCTTTCAGTGCTATGCTCATCTTGTGGGCAAAGTCCTCGCGGCTATAGGCGTTCTTTCCTTCAAAAGAGTTGGCCCCTATGCTCGTACCGGACCGTAGCAACTGCTTGGATATAACGAATTCCTTTTTTTCGTCGGTGAGATATTTGTATAGGTTGACTATTCGCAGGGCAAAGTCGCTGGCTAATTCATAGATGTTGTTTGCTACGCCTTGTTCCATTGTCAATCTTAACAAATCTCAAACCTCAAACCTCAATACTCAAATCATTCGACGGAAATGTCGGTATTTACGTTCTTTGAACCGAACATGGCGTAATAGAACATGTAGGCCATGGAGAGCAGCGGAATGATGTAGCTGAACATGTAACCCACGTTGTCGGCAATGAAGTTCTGAACGAGCGGCATGACACCACCACCAACTACCATCATCATGAAGATACCACTGGCCTGAGCGGTATATTTGCCCAGTCCCTCAGTAGCGAGGTTGAAGATGGACGCCCACATGATGGACGTGCACAAACCGCAGAGCACCAACAGCATGGCGCTGACGGGAACCTGTGTCATTTCGAACGAAGAACCCGTGAACAGCGGCATGGAAGTCATCACCTCCTTGGGAATGAAAATAGCCAACAGGATGAGTACCATGCCCAGACCGTTAGTGGCAATCATCATCTGCTTGGACGATACCTTACCGGCAATGAACGTAGAGCACAGACGGCCTACGAGCATGAGGAGCCAATAAGTACCGGCAACGAAACCACCAATGGCAGCAGCGTTAGCCAGCAGGCCTGCACCCTTATCGGTAGTGTCGGCAATGTAGAAGTTCAACGTACCGGGAATACCTACCTCAACACCTACATAGAGGAAAATAGCGATAACGCCCAGCGTGCAGTGACGGAACGACCAGGGTGAATGTTCGAACTTGGTCTTTGCTGTTACGCGACCCAGCTCAGGATCCTTGATGGGGATGAATACCAGAGCGATGAAGGCTGCTGCAAAGACTGCCATTGCGATGTAAAGCACGAGGTTGATCTCGACAAAGTCTGTGCTCTTGGTTACCTCACCAATGAGGGCACCAACGAGCATAGGAGTCAGCGTGCCAGCCAGTGAGTTCAGCGTACCGCCAATGAGGTTCAGCTGGTTACCACGGTTACCACCGCCGCCGATAAGGTTCAGCATGGGGTTCACCACGGTGTTCAGCAGACATACGGAGATACCAGAAACGAAGGCACCTAACAGGTAAATTGCGTTGTCTTGATAGCCTTCCAGAGTCTCGAAACCGGATATCCACTGAATCATAACGCCAATGAAGCCCACCATGATACCCAGCAGGGCGGTCTTCTTGTAACCGATGCGAGTCAGCATCTTACCGGCAGGAATACCCATGAACAGGTAAGCAAAGAAGTTCATGAAGTTGCCCAGCATGGCCAGCATGTTGGAACCGCCAACTTCGGGGTCGTTCTTCATGACAACACCGATAGGAGCTGCCAAGTTAGTAACGAACGCAATCATAGCATAAAGGAACATCATGGTGATGATGGCTATGATGCTACCGTTTTTCTGTTGATTACTCATAATTAAAATACGATTTTCAGATTTACAATTTTAGTTTAGTTTAGTTATTCCACGCCGAACTTATAGATGGTCTTCTGCTTGTAACGCTGGCCGGGGTTCAGCACAACGCTGGGGAAGTAAGGACGGTTGGGTGTGTCGGGGAAGTGCTGGCACTCTAAGCAAACGGCTGAACGGCGGGGGAAGGTGGCACCATTGGCACCCTTGTAACCGTTAGCGTAGTTGGCTGTGTAGAGCTGCATGCCCGGCTCTGTGGTGTAGCACTCGAGGGTACGGCCGCTCTTGGGGTCCGTAATCTTAGCGGCAAAGCTGAGCTCGCCCTCTTCTCTCTTGTTCAGCACGTAGTTGTGGTCGAAGCCCTTGCCGAACTTAATCTGCTCGTGGTCTGCGTCGATGTCCTTGCCAAAGGCCTTGGGAGTACGGAAGTCAAACGGCGTTCCTTCCACCTTGAGAATCTCACCCGTAGGAATGGCGGTGGCGTCGGTGGGAAGGTAGAAGTCTGCGTTGATTTCACATACCTGGTCTTCAATGGTCGGTGTGGGGTCGGCAGTACCTGCCAGGCTGAAGAAGGCATGATGTGTCAGATTGACAATCGTCTTCTTGTTGGTCGTAGCCAGATACTCAATGACCAACTCGTTCTGGTCGGTGAAGGTGTACTCAACGGTAACATCCACTTCGCCGGTAAAGCCTTCCTCACCGTAAGAGGAGACGCGGTGCAGGGCCAGTGAGCGGGGACCCATCTGACGGGCTTCCCAAACGCGGCAGTGGAATCCCGTAGGACCGCCGTGCAGGTGGTTGGGACCATCGTTCAGAGCCAGCTGGTAGTCCTTGCCGTTCAGCGTGAACTGACCTTTGCAGATGCGGTTGCCCCAACGGCCAATCAGGGTGGAGAGGAAAGGTTCCTGCCCACTCATCAGCTGTTTAATGTTGGCATGGCCTTGAATAACGTTACCTACTTTGCCGTCCTTGTCAGGTACCATGATGGCCACAATGGCTCCTCCATAGTTTGAGATGGCAACTTCGAAGCCCAGACGGTTCTTCAGAATGTACAAATCTGTTTTTTTACCATTAATAGTGGTCTGAAAATCCTTCCGATTCAGGCCACACAGTGTCGCTGTTTCTGTAGTGTTTGACATAATTTCTTGGTTTTAGTTACACTTGTTGTTTGCAAAGTAACACAAAAAACCCGAAATTAGCAAACTTCGCGCACTAAAAAACGTTCAAAGGAATGTTAAAAACACCTAAATGCATTTTTTCATGAAGTCTGCGACCACGTAAGTACTGCCTCCAACGAAGACAAAATCCTCGCGGGAAACGACGTTCTTAACCATTTCGTAGGCTTCTCTGACGGTGGCGAAAGCATTGCCCTGCAGGCCGTTCTCGTTACCCAGTAACAACAGCTTGGCTTCAGGAATGGCTCTCTTGGTGTCTGCTTTTGTGAAATAATAGGTGGCGTTTTTGGGCAGTAGCTTCATGACCTGGTCCACGTCCTTGTCAGCCACCATTCCGAAGATGATGTGCATGTGATGGCATTTCACTTTGCTCAACTGCTGACTCAGGTATTCCCAGCCAGCCACGTTGTGACCTGTGTCACAAACTATTCGCGGATTGGTCTTCAGCGTCTGCCAGCGTCCTTTCAGACCCGTCAGTGTGGCAACGTTCAGGAAGGCTTCTTTTATTTCTGAACGACAGAGCTCTATATTCTTTTCTTGGGTGCAGGCAACAAGAAATCCTTTTTTCTCTAACTCTCTGACAGCACAAAGAACCGTGTTGGTGTTTTTTGCCTGGTAAAGGCCGCTCAAACCACCCGTCAGTTCTCCGTAGTGGGCAGTCTGGTAGAGTAGGGTGTCGCCGGGGCCTGTTTCTGTCGAGAGCAATTCGGGATGGTCCTCAGCAAAGATGATGGGGGCGTCCTCATCCTTGGCCTTGGCCATAAACACGGGCCGTGTCTCAGGCGTAGCCTCGCCAATGACGACAGGAGTACTCCTTTTTATAATACCAGCCTTCTCTGCTGCTATCTTTTCCAGCGTGTCGCCAAGGAATTGCGTATGGTCGAAGCTGATGTTCGTAATGACAGACAACACGGGGTTGATGATGTTTGTACAGTCAAGCCGTCCGCCTAACCCCACTTCGATGACGGCAATATCAACCTTCATGTCACTAAAGTATTTGAAGGCCATAGCCGTGGCCAGCTCAAAGAAGGAGGGCTTCAGCGGCTCGAAGAAGGAGCGGTTGTCCTCTACAAAGTCAACCACGAACTCCTCTCCAATGGGTTCTCCGTTGATTCTTATCCGCTCGCGGAAATCGACCAGATGGGGTGAGGTGTAAAGTCCGACTTTATAACCACAGGTTTGCAGAATGGCTGCCAACGTGTGTGAACAGGAGCCTTTGCCGTTCGTTCCGGCTACATGAATGGTTCGGAAATTCCGGTGCGGATGACCAAAATGCTCATCCAGGGCTAACGTGTTCTTTAGTCCTTCATGAAAGCCGGTTGCCCCGTCTTTTTCGAACTGTGGCAGTTGGCTGAACAGGTATTGGCAAGTCTCCTGATAGTTCATAGTTTAAAGTGCATAGTTCATAGTTATAACGCTCAACCCTCAATTGAAGTAGTTCTTGAATTTCTGGAAGATAGACTTCTTCGTGGCATTGTCGCCCTTGAAGTTGTCACTATCCTTCAGCTGTTCAAGCATCTGCTTCTCTTCGCGGCTGAGGGTCTTCGGCACATAGACGCTGATGTTGACCACCAGGTCTCCACGTCCGTTGCCATAGCCTGGCACGGAAGGCAGTCCCTTGCCACGCAGACGGAGCGTCTTACCCGGCTGGGTGCCGTTCTCAATCTTTATTTTCAGCTTGTTGCCTTCAATGGTCGGCACCTCAATCTCACCTCCAAGTGCTGCTGTCGGGAAGTCGAGCAAGAGGTTGTATATGAGGTCGTTATCATCGCGGATGAAGGTATTGTTCTCCTCTTCCTCAATGAACACCTGAATATCACCGCTGATGCCATTGTTGTGGCCGGCGTTACCTTTGCCAGGCACATTGACCATCATGCCTTCGGCCACACCGGCAGGGATGTTAATCTCCACAACTTCCTCGCCTTTCTCAACACCGGTGCCGCCACAATGCTTACACTTGTTCTTGATGACATGGCCCGAACCGTTACAGGTGGGGCAGGTGCCCTGTGTCTGCATCATGCCGAAGATGCTCTGAGTGGTATGGGTGATAATGCCCGAGCCGTGACAGGTCGGGCAGATTTCGTCCGTGCTGCCGGCTTCAGCACCTGAGCCGTGACAATGTGAGCAGGCAACGTCCTTACGCACCTTGAACTTCTTGGTCACCCCCTGTGCAACCTCTTCGAGTGACAGGCGGACTTTCAGGCGCAAGTCGCTGCCACGGTGCTTCTGTGGATGGCGCGTACCGCCGCTAAATCCTCCGAATCCTGCATGTCCTCCAAATATGTCGCCGAACATAGAGAAGATGTCGTCCATGTTCATGCTGGTGCCGCCGAAGCCTCCGAAACCGCCCATGTCTGGGCCGTTGAAACCGAACTGGTCATACTTCTGGCGCTTTTGCGGGTCGTGCAGCACGTCGTAAGCCTCGGCAGCCTCCTTGAACTTCTCCTCAGCCTCTTTGTTGCCTGGGTTACGGTCGGGGTGATACTTAATGGCGATGGTGCGATACGCCTTTTTTATCTCGTCTTCTGTGGCGTTCTTATCAACACCAAGTACCTCGTAATAGTCTCTTTTATTCATTTACGATTTTCGATTTACGGATTGATTACTGTCCTACAGCCACCTTTGCGTGGCGTAATACTTTGTCATTCAGTTTGTAGCCGCGCTGCAGGCAGTCGATAACCTTGCCTTTCTTGTCGTCGCCCATGCCGGGAACCATGGCCACGGCCTCATGCACGTCGACGTCGAAGTCGGCATCTTCCGTCTCAATCTGTTTCACACCCAGCCCCTCTAATGCTTTCTGGAACTTCTGGTAAATCAGTTCCATGCCTTCACGCAGTACTTGCGGTTCTTCGGTCTTGGCTCCGTTCTCAATGGCACGTTCCATGTCGTCGAGTACCGGCAGAATGGCCTTAATGGCGTTGGAGCCACCATTCAGAATGAGCTCGGCCTTCTCTTTGGTGGTACGCTTGCGGTAGTTGTCAAACTCTGCCACCGAGCGCAGGTACTTGTCCTGAAGGTTTGAAATTTGAGATTTGAGGCTTGTGATTTCGTCCTCTTCCTCTTGCGGTTCTTCTGTACCTTCTTTAACAACGGTGACTTCCTGGTCGTCCTGGTCTTCTGTTGCTTGTGCGTCGTCGAGGATATCCTCCTCTTCCACGTTTATCTTTTCTTCTTTTTTCATAGCGTTAATGTTTTTTTTCTGTTGTACTGCAAAAACTGTGCCTAACTGTACATTTTTGCCTTCAGCTCCTTAATTGACTCGTCATAGATGTAGTCATCGTAGGTCATCAGCTTGTCAATGGTACCCTTAGGTGTCAGTTCGATAATGCGGTCAGCAACAGTATTGATGAATTCATGGTCGTGAGAGGCAAACAGAATGTTGCCCTTGAATGAGATGAGGTTATTGTTGAAAGCCTGAATGGATTCCAGGTCCAGGTGGTTCGTCGGGGTGTCCAGAATGAGGCAGTTGGCGTTCTTCAGCTGCATACGGGCAATCATACAACGCATCTTCTCACCGCCTGACAGCACGCACACCTTCTTCTGCACGTCCTCATCCTTGAACAGCATACGTCCCAGGTACGACTTCATCAGCACCTCATTGCCTGTGCCATATTGGCTCAGCCAGTCCACGAGGTTCATCTCGCTCTGGAAGAATGAAGTATTGTCTAACGGCAGGTAGGCCGTCGTAATGGTAACGCCCCACTTGAATTCGCCTGCATCCTGCTGGCGGTTGCCGTTGATGATTTCGAAGAGTGCCGTCATCGCCTTCGGGTTATGGCTCAGGAAGACGGTCTTCTGTCCTTTCTCGATGGTGAAGTTCACGTTGTCGAACAGTACTGTTCCGTCGGCATCGACCGCCTTCAGCCCTTGAACCTCCAGAATCTGCGTTCCCGGTTCGCGCTCCATTGAGAAGATGATGCCCGGATACTTACGCGTTGAGGGAGTGATTTCCTCTACGTTCAGCTTCTCCAGCATCTTCTTGCGTGACGTGGTCTGCTTCGACTTTGCCACATTGGCAGAGAATCGGCGAATGAACTCTTCCAGCTGCTTGCGCTTCTCCTCGGCCTTCATCTTCTGGTTCTGCTGCTGACGGAGAGCCAGCTGGCTCGACTCGTACCAGAACGAATAGTTACCCGAGAAGAGTGTCACCTTGCCGAAGTCAATGTCAACGGTCTGTGTTGATACGGCATCAAGGAAGTGACGGTCGTGACTGACCACGAGCACGCACTGCTCCAGGTTCGACAAATATTCCTCTAACCACTGTACGGTGTCCAGGTCAAGGTCGTTCGTCGGCTCGTCTAACAACAGGTTGTCGGGATGTCCGAACAGCGCCTTGGCCAGCATCACGCGCACCTTCTCGTTATTCGATATTTCGCTCATCTGCTTGTAGTGCTGGGGCTCTGCCACGCCCAGGTTCTGCAACAGCTGTGCAGCCTCGCTTTCGGCCTCCCAGCCGTTCATCTCGGCGAAGGCCATCTCCAGTTCGGCGGCACGGTTGCCGTCTTCCTCGGTCATCTCCTCTTTGGCGTAGAGGGCTTCGCGCTCCTTCATGTTCTGCCAGAGTGGCTGGTGTCCCATCAGCACCGTGTCCATGACGGTAAACTCGTCATATTTGAAGTGGTCCTGCTCCAGCACGCTCAGTCGCTCGCCGGGTGCCAGCTCCACGCTACCCTTGTTGGGTTCCAGTTCACCGCTGATGGCACGCAGCAGGGTTGACTTGCCGGCACCGTTAGCACCGATGATGCCATAGATGTTGCCACTTGTAAACTTCAGGTTGACGTCCTTGTAGAGCGTCTTCTTTCCGAATTGAATTGCCAGATTTGTTACTGTTATCATTGTTCTTTATATACTTATATACCTTATTATATATTATTTGGGGGGACAAAGGTACGAATAAGTGAGCGAAAAACCAAATTTATTTGATTTTTTAAGTTTATGTCAAATATATTTGTTATATTTGTAGCGTCAAACATAAAGATATAGACCATGCGAAAGATATTCTGCCTTTTCCTTTCAGTGCTGCTCACGGCTTGTGGCACGCTTAACGTTAACCCTAACGCTAACGGTCCACGCTCCACGCTCAACACTCCACGCTCAACTCTCAACCCTCAACTCTCAACTCTCAACCCTCAACCCTCTTGGTATCAGGATGAGGCGCAACTATGGGCTGACTTCAAAGCCGCTATGGCTGATGCCCAGCAAGTCAGCGAGTCAAAAGTGTCGCATTCGCTCATGCCTGTCCGTACAGATAACCCTGCTTTGGAGTGGAAGCAGATAGGTGATGCCAACATGGTGTTGGTATGCGTCATGATCAATGACAAGAAACGTCAGCTCTTTGCCGCTGAAGACACGTTCCGCCTGCCCAAGGAAGCTGGCGTGTGGGTGACGCTGCCCGCCGACTGGCAGCGCAAGGCCGATGCCTTTGCCGGACTCGACTCAGTGGCAGCCAACAAACGCATGGTGCAGATGCTGGGCCTGCGGCCAGAGTGTGACTATTATCTCATGGTTGAGCTCTATGTCGATGCCCGCGGACTGTTACGTCCGGCCTTCGACCCCGACATCACCACGACCACTTCGCCAACGTCATTCCCTGCCTATGCTGATGAGAGCTACACCATTGGCGTTACCAACTTCCGCGAGTGGTATGCCTATAACAAGGTGTCGGCCTATGCTGACGACGGCTGTCCCTGGACGCAGTTGGGTTACACCTACGACTGGCATCACGGGGCACCCCGCGAAGGAGTCTCAGAGTATGTCGCCGCCTACGGCACCTTGGCTAAGGTGAAGTCTTCCCGCTCCTTCTGGTCTTTCATCCGTGGGGTAGGAGAGTGAGCGGCCTTCCTTCACACGAACCGATAATGAGCGAAATGGTATATTTCCCTTTACAAATCTTGAAAAATAAGAATGCCATTTGTGAGGCGTATGCCATTGGCAAGGCGTAATAGCATAAGACTGCCGGGAGGACAGGGAGAAACCCCGTACCAAACGGGGAGTTTCTCCGTACCAAACAGGGAGTTTCTGGCAGGGTAGCGAGAATTACGCGGGCGGGGAAAAACATTACCACGCCCGTGGAAAAACGTTACCGCGGGCGTGGTAAAATAAATACACGGTCGTGTAAGACCCTTCCCCTTATCGTGAAGGTATGTAATGCGTTCATCTCCTTTACGTTGCAAAATTACTAAAAATTTAGCACAATACCAAATAATATGCGAAGTTTTTTAGATACTGACCCCATCCTGCTGGTTGACTCTATAAAACAAAAACTTCGTATTTTGTTTTGCATTGTTCTCACTTATTCGTACCTTTGACCTTCGGTCGAAGGTACTTCCGTTCGAAAAAGCAAAAAATATTTTGCTTTTTACTCACTTATTCGTACCTTTGCAGGCAATATGAGATACAATCCGTATAATCAGCAGGGTGACTATGAGCACCTCATTGTGGAGCAGGAGCAGCCGTTGCTGGAGTTCCTGTTAGCACATGTGCAGCAGAGCCGCACGAAGATCAAGGCTACGCTGCAGGGCCAGGGCATCAAGGTGAACGGCAAGACCGTGACGCAGTTCGACATGATGCTGCAGCCGGGCATGAAGGTGGCGGTGAGCAAGACGAAGCGCAACCAGCGCGGGTTCAAGAGCCGCTATGTGAAGATAGTGTATGAAGACCGCTGGTTAGTGGTGGTGGAGAAACAGGTGGGCATCCTTTCGATGGCTGCCGGCCACTCGAGCCTGAACGTGAAGTCGGTACTGGATGACTACTTCAAGAAGACGGGCCAGAAATGCCGTGCCCATGTGGTTCACCGTCTGGACCGTGACACGAGTGGCCTGATGGTCTATGCCAAGGACATGGAGACGGAGCAGCTGTTCGAACAGGCCTGGCACGACATGGTGTATGACCGCCGCTACGTGGCCGTGGTGAGTGGCGAGATGGAGGAAGACCAGGGCACCATTGCCAACTGGCTGAAGGACAACAAGGCGTATGTGACTTACTCCAGTCCGGTGGATAATGGCGGCAAATATGCCGTGACCCACTTCTTCACGCTCGACCGTACGACGGACTATTCGCTGGTGGAGTATAAGCTGGAGACGGGGCGCAAGAACCAGATTCGCGTTCACTCTGCCGACATGGGGCACCCCGTGTGTGGTGACACGAAATATGGTAACGGGGACGACCCGCTTCACCGTCTGTGCCTGCATGCCTTCCTGTTGTGCTTCGTTCACCCGGTAACACATGAGCGCATGGAGTTTGAAACCCCTATACCGGCGACATTCCGTCAGTTATTTAAGTAAAAAGGAGAGAAATAATGGAAAACTTTTCAGACTATATACACTACGTCATCATTCTGGTGCTCTTGGTGGTTGGCTTCCTGGCCGTGAAGAAAGTGGCCAGCTGCATGTTCAAGACCATTATCAGCATCGTAGTGCTGGCAGGCATCGCACTTGCGTGGTGGTACTTCAGCTAATGAGCAGTCCGACGACGACGCACAGACCGTAAATGAGTATGTTACGGGCCGTTTCACCCAAGCAGACGTTCAGTTCGCGTCCGCGGTTGATGCGTACCATTTTCAGATAGGTGTAGAAGTGCAGCACTAAATAGATGAACGGCAGCACAAAGGCCAGCACGTGACCATGAAGCAGGAACACCAGTCCCAGAAGCACGGCGGCTACGCCTAACAGCAGATATAGCCTGCGGCTGTTCTTGGCACCCATTCTGACTACCAGTGTAATCTTGCCGTCCTCGCGGTCGTTATCACGGTCGCGGTAGTTGTTCACCACCAGCAGGCCGTCAACCACCAGTCCACAGGCTACCGAAGCCAGAAAGACCTGCAGGGTGACGGTGTGCAGCTGCACGTAATAGGTGATGCAGACGGGCACGATGCCGAAGAACAGCAGCACCAGCACATCGCCCAGCCCCATATAAGAAAGGTGGGTGGTATAGAGGAAGCAGAACAGCACACACAACACGCCGACGATGATCATTTCCAGTCCGCCGTAATAGATAAGCGGCAGGCCGACCACGCAAGCCAGCACAGTAGTCAAGGCGATGGCATGCTTCATGGCGTCGATACTGACCCAACCCTGCGTGCAGGCCCGGAGCGGCCCCAGACGACGGATAGTGTCATCGTTACCCTTGGCATAATCGACAAAGTCGTTCACAAAGTTGGCATCGACCTGCATCACCTCGGCAAACAACAGACACAGCAGGGCTGCCACCCAGCTGAAATGCTCCACGCCGTAGAAAGTCTTGATGTCAGTGTAAGCCAGTGCCAGCCCGATGAGCACAGGCACGGCAGCCCCCGTCAGCGTCTTGGGACGGGCGGCGAGCACCCAGGCCTTCAGTGAGTTCTTCCTTACGTTGTTTTCTTCTAACATTTTCGTCGTTTAACTCCTTTTAACTTCTTAAACTCTCTAAACTGCAAATTATTGCCTATATTTGCAAATAATTTGTGTTTTCCCTATGCTGAATAATACTCCCAGTCTCGATTTAGTAGAGTTCGTGGAAACGAACATCTTGCCGCGTTATGCCGAATTTGACAAGGCCCACAACCTCAGTCATGTGACCAGCGTCATTCGCCGTTCGCTCGATCTGGTGCGGACGACGGGTGCCGATATTAATATGGTATATGTCATTGCGGCTTATCATGACCTCGGTCTGTCAGGACCTCGCGCCATTCACCACCTGACGGGTGGCAAGATTCTGGCGGCTGACGCACGGCTGAAGCGTTGGTTCTCGGCTGAACAGATAAAGATTATGCGTGAGGCCGTTGAGGACCACCGCGCGTCAGCCAGTCATGCGCCGCGCAGCATCTACGGTAAGATAGTGGCTGAGGCCGACCGTGACCTGAACCCGGAGACGGTCATTCGCCGGACCATTCTGTTCGGGCTCTCCAATTATCCCGAGCTTGACCATGAGCAGCAGTGGCTTCGCTTCAAGGAGCACATGGACAGCAAGTACTCCACCCGTGGCTATATACGGCTGTGGATTTCAGGTTCGGCCAACGAGCAGAACCTGAAGGAACTGCGTAGCCTTATAGACCAGCCTCAGCAGTTGCGTGAGGCTTTCGAGCGGAACTTTAAGGAGCTGAAAGATTAAGCATTAATTAATGAAATTCCACGACACGCCGAAGCGGAGGGTGCCGCCGTTGGTGGGGTAGTGGGGCGTCAGGAAGTAATTGCGGTCGCCGCTGCCTGCCGTAACGTGGCTGTACATGATGAAGAAGCGGGTCTTCTTCAGGTGCATGTTGGCATAGACGTCCACGTAGGGGTAGCCACCCAGCTCCACACGACTGTCGGCATTCTGCTGAATGGCAAACTGGCCAAGCTGCGGGCAGTAGTCAGGAACTTCATACTTGGTGAAGAACGATATGTCGCCGCCTATCTCGAAGGTGAGCTGTTTCACCACCTTGAACTTCAAGTAAAGATTACTGAACAGATTAAGCGCCGGCAGGGGGAGCACCTCCTTGTTGCTGGAGTTCTGGTAGGTAACCACGTTCTCCCAGTTGAGAATGCCCAACCGGAAGTCCTGCTTGAGCTGAGCCGTCAGCACATTGATGTTGCCGGTTTCCTGCAGGAGGTTGGCTGACATCTTTGTGCGCCCGTCAGTAGTGGCATCGTAACTCATGCCGAAGTAGGTGTAGTTCTTCACCTCTTCAACGGCCACGCGCAGCTGTGTCTTGGTCTTGGGGTAGCTGAAGAGCCCTTCCACGCGAAGACGTGTCTCGCTGCTCAGGTCTTCGTTGTCCCACCAGATGTGCTTGGAGTGGTAGTGGCTCTGGTAGAGCGTCGGCTTCAGGCGGTGCAGGAAGGCGCTGGCAGCCAGTCGGACCGTGTCGCCAAAGAGCGGGAAGTTCAGGTCGGTGCTGAAGTCGATGGTCAGTTTTCCGGCATCAGCTCCTACGAGCCATGCCTCGGCAGCAAGGTTATAATGAAGGGTACGGCCTTGTGTCTTGATAATCTGTCCGCCCACGCTGACGGTGTTCTCGTTCCAACCTCCCATAGTGTAGTACGTCTGTCCCGGCACGGTGTCGGGCATCTGGAAACGGCGCAGTTCGTGGCTGGCAAAGATCTTCACGCCAGCCTTGGCATACTTGTTGAAGCCTTCGAGCAGGGCAATGGCAAACGTGTTCTTGATGGACAGGAACTTCGTATGGTCATTGATGGAGTCACCCTGATGGTGCATCTCGTTGTCCATGTCGTAATACTGGTTGGCATAGTATTTGGCGGGTGTGGCGTAGGCCAGGTAGGAACGGCGGTAGTTGTTGATGTCGAGCGTATGGATGAAGCTGGTGACGGGAACGAACTCGTCCTTCATCGTGGCATCGATGGAGTCCTGGCGGGCCTGAATGGCCAGCAGGCTGTCGCGCTTCTCATGGCTGTCAACGACGATGCGTGAGGTGTCACTCTGTACTGGTATGGTGCTTCCTGCAGGCAGGTCGCCGGCAATGGTAGCTCCGTCAGGACGCCCCGTTGGTGCCACGGGCTGGGCTCCGTCAGGACGGCCTAAAGGCATGCCTTCTATATCGCCATTTTCTTTTGCTTGCCTGGCTTTCTTCGACTCTTGGGCAAACTTACGGGCCTTGAGCTCCTCGGGTGTCAGGGGCACCTTGCGGTAGAATCCCACATTGTACCGATGGCTGAAGAGTATGTGCTGGTTGTCGTTACGGTTCCAGTTAGACGACAGGACCGTGGGAATTTCCTCTTCAGAGAATGAGGATGCCTGGTTCTCCGGGTGGGTGATGAAGTTATCGTCAATGATACCGCCGTTCTCCGTCACTTTCTGGTGGTAGGCTGAAAATAGGGCATGCATCTGGTAACGGTCGCCCAGGTAGGAGGCAAAGAGAGTGCCGCTGAAGTGTGAAGCCGCCTGACTGCTATAGTAACCGTTGGCGTAAGCATAGTTCAGGTCGAAGCCGAAGCCTAACCGCTTGTTGGCATTGACGGCAAACTTGGCTTCGATGTGGTCTTCGCCGTGCTGCTTGTCACCGCAGTTGTCATAGGTAATGTTGGTATAAGGTGAGAGCGTGTTGACGAAGTGAAAGTCCTGCGGCTGCTTCATGAACCAGCTGTAGGGTTGCGTGAAAATGAACTGGTCCATCTCCGGACGGTCAATAAAGATGCGGCTCTCGCGGGGAGTGTAGTTGTTTCCCGTGGTGTTGTACTCGCCATAGACGCCCGTGTTGAAGATGGTGTTCATGAAAAGGTGCGGCACGGTGTCGGGCAGGGTAGGCCTGACGTCGCCAAAGCGGCGGTCAATGGTCCACACGTAAATGCCTTGTGGCACCTCCTTTTTCTTCTTGGTGGTGTCGGTATTGTGCTTGTTGAAGTTTCCGTTGCCCTCGTTGCGTCGCGTTACGTTTCCCTCTTCGTCAATTTGGTTATAGGCTTGAGCCGATGCTGTCAGTGCTAACAGCCAACCGCCAAAAGCCAATAGCCAACTTATGTAACGTACTTTCTTCATTTAGAGTTTGAATATTCGGATGACGAGTTCAATAAACTTGAAAGCCATGCCAACGAGCACGATGATGGTGCCTGTGTAGTGGTCGGCCACGAAATACCAGGCAACGCCCACTATGGCAGCAATCATGAAAATGGCGTTCAGTACGAAGCGCAACCGTGGGTGAGGTGCGGGTTTCTTGTGCTCACGCAGGCTGTGACGGCTTTGTATATCTTCTAAACTATCCATTGTCTCAATTATTTAAGCAATTCTTCGAATTTATTAAATATGAAGTCCTTACGGTCAATTGTCTTACGGCGGAACTTGGCCGTTATCGGGTACAGCTTGGTGCCTTTCTTATTGACGGCTACCTTGTCGGTTATCCAATCTTCTGCCTTAAGGTTCTGCGGTTTGCGCTCCTCTTCGTACAGATAGCTGATACGCTTCATGGTAACATCGGCACTCCCGTCCTGACAATTCACGATGAGGGTGAACCTGAAGCGTGTGCGGTCGAGCGTGATGGCATTGCTGGTAAAGATGAGCCACTCCTGAAAATAGGCTGCTATCTCATGTTTTTCCGGGTCGTTCAGCACCACGCGGCTGTTCTCTATCTGGTTGTCTGCCTTGGTCATGCGGTCAATGTAGTTGAGCAAGGTCGAGTAAATCACGTCGGCCGACTTGCCCGGGGCACTAATGGTGGTATGAAACACCACCTTGCCATCCACTTCAGGCACTGCGCCTGTCAGGTATTTCTCGTCAGGATTCACTTTTACGGGCTCTGGTTTGGGCTCGTCGTTCAGCTCCCAGTTGTTTTGTGCCAAGGCAGCCATAGGCATGCACATCAGCAGAAATATGAACAGTTTTTTCATCTTTCCAATTGTTTATTGCGTGCAAAGGTACGAAAAGATTTGAGATTTGAGGTTTGCGGTTTGCGTTTTATGATTACTTGTTATGCTTATTTAACAAACCTCAACTCTCAACTCTCAACCCTCAACCCTCAACTCTATTTCAGTTCCAGTTCCTTTTGCAGACGGATGATTTCGTCACGATATTGTGCCGCCTGCAGAAAGTCGAGTCGTTTGGCAGCCTCCTTCATCAGGCGTGTGGTGTCCTCAATGCTCTTCTCTAACTGCGGACGTGTCATGCGCTGTATGATGGGATCGGCGGCGAAGGCGGAGAGCGTTGTGGGCTGAGCGTTGAGTTTTGAGTGCTGGGTGTTGAGTGTTGAGGCTTCGCCGTTAGGCAGCAGCGATGCCGTGAGTGCCTTGCGTATCTGGGTGGGCGTAATGCCGTGTTCCTCGTTGTACTTCATCTGCTTCGTGCGTCGGCGTTGTGTCTCGTCGATGGTGCGCCGCATGGAGTCCGTAATGCTGTCGGCATACATGATGACTTTGCCGTTCACGTTACGGGCAGCACGGCCGGCCGTCTGGGTCAGCGAACGGTGGTTGCGCAGGAATCCTTCCTTGTCAGCATCGAGAATGGCTACAAGTGACACCTCGGGCAGGTCGAGTCCTTCGCGCAGCAGGTTCACGCCTACCAGCACGTCGTATTCCCCGCGTCGCAGCTGGTCGAGAATTTTTACACGGTCCAGTGTGGCAACGTCGCTGTGGATGTAGGCGGTGCGTATCTCGTGGTTCAGCAGGTATTCGCTTAGCTCCTCGGCCATGCGCTTGGTCAGGGTGGTCACCAGCACGCGCTCATCGCGTTCGGCACGTATCAGGATTTCCTCCATCAGGTCATCAATCTGGTTTTCGCTGGGTCTTACCTCAATCTCCGGGTCGAGCAGTCCGGTGGGACGTATTATCTGTTCCACTACTACGCCCTCGGCCTCGTTCAACTCAAAGTCGGCAGGCGTGGCCGAAACGTAAATCACCTGATGCACCATCTGCTGGAACTCGTCGAAACGGAGTGGGCGGTTGTCGAAGGCTGCCGGCAGGCGGAAGGCATATTCCACCAGATTGGTCTTGCGGGCACGGTCGCCGCCATACATGGCATTCAACTGTGGCACGGAGACGTGGCTCTCGTCAATCATGAGCAGGTAGTCGTCAGGGAAGAAGTCGAGGAGACAGTAGGGGCGTTCGCCTGGCTGACGACCGTCGAAGTAGCGTGAGTAGTTCTCAATACCCGAACAGTGCCCCAGCTCCTTAATCATTTCTATGTCGTATTCCACTCGTTCCTTAATGCGCTGAGCCTTAATGCCGTCGCCCAATTCGGTAAAGTATTCCACCTGCTTCATCAGGTCGTCCTGTATCTGCCTTATGGCAATGTTGGTCTGCTCCTGTGTGGTCATGAAGAGGTTGGCGGGGTAGAGCTTGTATTCGTCGAATGCCGCCATGCGGTCCATGGTGATGCTGTCAAGCTCCTCAATGGCATCAATCTCGTCGTCCCAGAAGGTGATGCGCAGCACCACCTCGCTGTAGGCCATAGCTATATCCACCGTGTCGCCCTTCACGCGGAAGTTGCCGCGGCTCAGCTCTATGTCGTTTCGCACATAGAGGGCAGCCACCAGTCGGCGCAGCAGCGCGTTACGGTCCATCACTTGTCCGCGGCGCAACTCAATGACATTCTCATGCAGGGCAACGGGACTTCCCATACCGTAGATGCAGCTGACGGAGGAAATGACCACCACGTCGCTTCGGCCTGACAGGAGCGCTGATACGGCAGAGAGCCGCAACCGGTCAATCTCCTCGTTAATGGCGAGGTCCTTCTCTATATAGGTGTCTGACGACGGCAGGTAAGCTTCAGGCTGGTAGTAGTCGTAGTAGCTGACGTAGTATTCCACCGCGTTCTGGGGGAAGAAGCCGCGCATCTCCTCGTAGAGCTGTGCCGCCAGCGTCTTGTTATGCGACAAGATGAGCGTAGGCTTGTTCACGTTGGCAATGACGTTGGCCATGGTGAAAGTCTTGCCGGAACCCGTTACGCCCAGCAGCACCTGCGAGCGGTCGCCACGTTCTATGCCGTCGGTCAATTGGCGGATGGCTTCAGGCTGGTCACCTGTTGGTTTGTAGTCAGATGTGAGTATAAACTTATTCATAGGGGTGCAAAGTTACAAAATATTCTTAATTATTAATTCCAAAATATTAATTTATTTCTATTTTGCTTTGATATTCGTAGGAAAATGCGTACTTTTGCACGTCAAAAACAGAAAAATGAAGAAATCGATAGTCATATTGACCTGTTTCGTGCTCCTGCTCACCAGTTGTGCCGGCGAGTTTTCGCGTGTCTATAAATCTTCCGACTATAGCTTTAAGTACGAATATGCCAAGCAGCTGTTTGCTACCCGAAAGTTCTCGCAGGCCATTGTCCTCTTAGAGGAAGTGGTGCAGCTGAAGAAGGGCTCTGACCAGGGTGAGGAATGCTTGTTCATGCTGGGCAAGGCACAATACAACAACGGCGATTACGAGAGTGCCGCCGCCACCTTCCGCAAGTATCACCAGTCATATCCGCATGGACTCTTCGCCGAGGAGGCTTCTTTCTATGTGGGCCAGTCACTCTATGAGAGCACGCCGGAACCACGTCTTGACCAGACACCGACGGTGGGAGCCATCAATGCCTATCAGCAATTCCTGGACTTTTATCCTGACAGCAAGCGTCGTCAGGAAGCCCAGACGCGGCTCTTTGAGCTTCAGGACAAATTGGTGCAGAAGGAATATCTCTCAGCTGAGCTCTATTACAACTTGGGCGGATACTTTGGCAACTGCTCGAATGGAGGCTCCAACTACGAGGCCTGCATCATCACGGCTCAGAATGCCTTGAAGAATTATCCCTATTCACGTCAGCGCGAGAGTTTTGCCGTACTCATCATGAAGAGTAAGTTCGAGTTGGCCGAGAACAGTGCCGAAGAGAAGCGCCTTGAGCGCTACCGCGATGCCGAGGATGAGTGCTACGGTTTCCTGAACGAATATCCGGAAAGCAAGGAGGCCCGTACGGCAGAGAATTACATTAAGAAATGTAAGAAGATAACAAAAGAATAAAGTATTAGTAAATCGATAATAAGTAAATCGTAAATAACAAAGATGGATTACAAGAAATCAAAAGCTCCGGTTAACACCGTGACCCGTAACATCATGGATCTTTGCCGTGATACAGAGAACATCTACGAAAGTGTAGCTATTATCTCAAAGCGCGCCAACCAGATTTCCATTCAGATTAAGGACGATCTCAGCAAGAAACTGGCTGAGTTTGCATCTTATAACGATTCGCTCGAAGAAGTGTTTGAGAATCGTGAACAGATAGAGATTTCACGTTACTACGAGAAGCTACCGAAGCCCACTCTGCTGGCTACGCAGGAGTTTATTGAGGATAAGGTTTATTGGCGTGACCCAGTGCGTGACGCTGCCGCTCAGCAGATGGCGGAATATTAAATCGTAAATAGTAAATCCGTAAATCGTAAATAACAAAGATGCTTCAGCGCATACAAACCGTCTATATGTTCTTGGCTGCAGTGCTCTCCATTGTGTGTCTTTGCCTGCAAATAGGAACATTTTCAGCTGCAGGGGTGCCAGTCCTCAGGGAGTTCAACCTGTGGATGACCGACCCGCTTGGTGACCATCATTATTCCACATGGCCGCTTTTTGCCGTGCTGGTACTCTCGTCGGCCATTGGACTTTGCAACATTTTCCTCTTCCAGAACCGCAAGATGCAGGCTCGTATTTGCCTGTTCAACATGCTGCTCGTTCTGGGGTGGTACATCCTCTTTGCCGTATTCAGCCAGACGCTGGGTAATGTGGCCGACATGATTGACCTTACTTTCCGTCCGGAGATTGCGGCTGCCCTGCCTTGTGTATCCACCATACTCTACCTGATGGCACGTCACGCCATCCTTGCTGACGAGAAACTGGTAAGGGCTGCTGACAGAATAAGATAACAGTTTTTCCGTGCTGGAATGCCGATAAAATAAATAAGGGGAGCACCACGGTGCTCCCCTTATTTATTATTATTTGATGTTTGGTTCTTCAAGCCCGAGGCCTTTCTTCTTGTCAACCACTTTGAGAATGAAGCCGAGCACCAGGGCAGCAACGCCAAGGAAGGCGAGCATGAGCAGCGGTGCAGTGTAGTTGAGCTTGGTGGGGTCTTCCACGCCGGGGTTCGTCTGGTCGAGCACCTTACCGATGAGCAGAGGGAAGAGCCACAGGCCGATGTTCTGAATCCAGAAGATGAGGGCATAGGCAGAACCGATGACCTTGGCATCGACCAGCTTAGGCACCGAGGGCCACAGCGAGGCGGGTACCAACGAGAACGAGGCGCCGAGCACGAGGATGGTGAGGTAGGCAACGGCCACACCGCCTACGGCACTTCCTTTGAAGAGGGGAAGCACGAAGGCAAACGTCAGGTGACAGCCTATGAGCAGCAGCGAACCCAGAACGAGCATGGAGGCTGCCTTTCCCTTATGGTCAACGTAAGAGCCTAAGATAGGCGTGATGAGCACGGCCAACAGGGGGAACACTGCGAAGATGGCCTCGGCCGACTGACGCATGTAGCCCATATAACAATAAGTGACAAGGGCGGCTATTGAGAGGCACAGCAGCCCATACTTGGCAGTCTTGTTTTTCTGGAAGTTGCTGGCGAACCCGGCGGCAGCCACAACGAGCATGATAACGTACTGCACAATGGTTACTGAAGACGATGCCCAGAAGGAGTCGGCCGACGGCAACGTCAGGTCGAGGTTACACTGCAGCATGTTGACGGCATACTTCTGGAAGGGGAAGATGGCTGAATAGTACAGCACGCAGAGCAGGGCAACGAGCCAGAAACCGCTGGAAGTGAGAATCTGACCGAGGTCGCTGATTTTGAAGGGGTCGTCCTTCTCTTCAGCCTCGCCGGTCTGTGCGTCGAGCTTCTGGTCCATGAAGAAATAGACAATGGTCATGATGAGGGCAATGCACATGAGCACGACGCCGAAGGCTACGCTGCGGCTGACGCTGACCTCACCGCCGAGGCGGGCGAAGTAGGGCGAGAAAATCATGCAGGTGGCAACACCAAGGCGGGCCAGTGCCATTTCAGAACCCATGGCCAGCGCCATTTCGCGGCCCTTGAACCATTTTACGATACCGCGCGAAACGGTGATGCCGGCCATTTCACAGCCACAGCCGAAGATCATGAAGCCGCAGGCAGCAAACTTGGCGGAGGCGGGCATGCCCTCGTAGAAGGGTGCCACGCCCAGAGCGTCAAAGAGGTTGAGGTTGAGCGTGAAGCCGAAGACGTTAACATATATCGGCCCCATGTTCAGGTTCTCAGTGAACCATGTCTCCAGTCCGCTGCCGGCAAATGAGTCGCTCACGGCATACCACTTGATAATGGCGCCCACGAGCATCGTCACCGTAGCGAGCACCATGGTGAAGCGTACGCCCATCTTGTCGAGGATGATACCTGCAAAGATAAGGAAGAACGCAAAAACGTTGAGGAACACCTCAGAGCCCTGCATGGTGCCGAAGGCCAGTGAGTCCCAGCCTCGGGTCTCCTGCATGAGGTCCTTGATGGGTGAGAGGATGTCCATGAAGATGTAGCTGCAGAACATGGCGAGAGCCAGCAGCAGCAGTGCTGTCCAGCGCATGGCTGCGCTGTCGCGTAGGGTTTTCTTAATTGCTTGTGTCATATTTTTCTTTTTGTTTGGGTCTTATGAGACTTATGGGGCTTATTTCAGCCACCGGTCAAGCCAGTTGAAGTAAGTGCGCTGCCAAAGAATGCCGTTCTGAGGCTTGAGCACCCAGTGGTTCTCGTCGGGGAAGATGAGCAGCTGGGCCTCGATGCCGCGCATGCGGGCAGCGTTGAAGGCCGACATGCCCTGAGTGGCATTGATGCGGTAGTCCTTCTCGCCATGAATGCAGAGGATGGGGGTGTCCCACTTCTCAATGAATCGGTGCGGCGAGTTACGGTAGGTCTTGTCGGCATTGGCCGTGCGGTCGCTGTTCCAGTAGGCATCGTCGTACTCCCAGTTGGAGAACCAGTTCTCCTCCGTCTCGGTGTACATAGCCTCCAGGTTGAAGGCACCGTCGTGGGCAATGAAGCACTTGAAGCGTTTGTCGTGGTGACCGGCCAGATAATAAACGGAGAAACCGCCGAACGAAGCACCTACTGCTCCCAGCCGGTCTTTATCGACGAAGGGCAGGTTCTGGGCTGCGTCGTCAATGGCCGACAGATAATCATGCATGCATTGGCCAGTCCAGTCGCCGCTGATTTCCTCACACCACTCAGAACCAAAACCGGGCAGACCGTGGCGGTTGGGGGCTACGATGACGTAACCCTGTGAAGCCATGATCATGAAGTTCCAACGATAGCTCCAGAACTGGCTGACAGGACTCTGCGGTCCGCCCTCGCAGAAGAGCAGGGTGGGGTACTTCTTCGTCTCGTCGAAGTTGATGGGCAAAATAACCCACACCAGCATATCCTTGCCGTCGGTGGTCTTCACCCAACGCTGTTGTACGGTGGGCTTCTGCAGCTGGTCGAGAATGTGCTTGTTTTCCTGGGTGAGCTGTGTTATGATGGTCTTCTCGGGCTTCTTGGTGTTAGGCGTTACTGCATAAAGGTCAGCAGGTGCCGTGTAGCTGTGACGCTCCATGAGCAGCTGCTTGCCGTTGTTCATCAGCTGCAGGCTGCCCCAGTCGGCCCAGTCGTCGGTAATTTGTACAACCTCTGATTTCAGGTTTACTGCATAGAGGTTTTCCGTAGCGTGCCATACACCGATGAAGTAGATGCTCTTGGCATCGTGAGCCCAGCAGAAATCGTCAACGTTAGAGTCGAAGGTCTCGGTCAGGAACTTCTTCTCGCCCGTAGTGAGGTCGTAGAGGCAGAGGCGCTGGCGGTCACTCTCATAACCATCGCGGGCCATGGAGAGCCAGGCCACGTAGCGTCCGTCGGGCGAGAACTTCGGGTTCTGGTCGTAACCAGGCATGTTCTTCAGGTTCTCTTCAGCATTGACGGCCTGTGTGCGCAGCGTCTTGGTGGGCTCAACCTCCGGAGCCACATAGTCAGCCGGCTTGCAGAGGTTCGTCGTCGCGCGCGTACCTATATTATATATATAGATGTCAGAGTCGGTAGAAATAGAGTAAGCCACGCCTGTCTTCTTGCGGCAGGTATAGGCAATGCACTTTGAGTCGGTGCTCCAGTCCAGCTGTTCCATGCCGCCAAAAGGCTCCATGGGACATTCGTAGGGCTCTCCTTCAAGGATGTCAACACCGTCGTTAGCTATGACAAAGCCATCGCCTACCGAACATACGAAGGGGTGCAGAATGCTCTCCACGTAGTGATCCCAGTGGCGATACATCAGGTCTGTGACCAAACGGCCTGTAGCTTTAGGCAGGTCGGAAGGGTTCTCCTGAATGCTGCCGTGGAAGGGAATGCTCTTCAGCACGATGACCTTCTGACGGTCAGGCGAGAACTTAAAGCCCTCAATGCTGCCGTCGGTCTGCGACACTTGGCGACGGTCAGAGCCGTCAGCCTTCATGGTCCAGATTTCACCACCGGTGATGAAGGCGATGGTCTCGTTGTCTAACCATGCCGGGTCAGTCTCGTTCTTGTCACTCTTCGTGAGTAAGACTCCTCCCCCTTGGGGGGAGGTTGGGAGGGGGCTCTCCATCACATAGAGCACGTGGTGGCTCTTGTTATGCTTCACACTGTAGTAGCCCACTTGATAGACAATCTTCTTGCCGTCGGGCGAAGCGGCATAGCTACTGATGCGCCCCATGGCCCATAGGGCTTCAGGCGTCATGCGGCCGTCCTTGACGGTGATGTTCTGTCTTCCTATCTTCACTTCTTCTTGAGCTTGAATTGATAAAGGGGCCAATAAAACTAACAGGCCCAATAGGGTTAGAAATCTCTGTTTCATAATATGTTGTTATTTTTTCCTTACCGGGTCGCAAGTCAGCCCGCAGCCCAGTTTCTTGAATATCTTTCTATCGACCTCTGAGAGCATGACGGTGGAGTGGACCTGACAGTCGCGCAGCTGTGGCAACTGCTCCAGTGCGCGGCGGCAACGCTCGTCACTCTCTGACACAACGCTCAGGGCAACCAGTACCTCGTCAGTATGCAGCCGGGGGTTCTTGGCTCCTAAGTATGCAGTCTTGGTCTTTTGTACAGGCTCTATGAGGCTCTGCGGAATGAGCTTGGCCTCATGGTCGATGCCAGCCAGGTGCTTTGTGGCGTTAAGCAGCAGGGCAGCCGAACAGCCGAGCAGGGGTGATGACTTGGCAGTAATGATGCTGCCGTCAGCCAGTTCCATGGCTGCTGCGGTGTGTCCGCTGAGTTCCTTCTTGGCAGCTGCCGCCACGGTGACACGCCGGTAGGCCGTAGTAATCTTTGCCTGGTTGAAGAGCATCTGAATCTTGTGGACCTCATTCTCGTTGTCGGCACCATCAGCCAGTTTGTTGGTGGCGTCGTAGTAACGGCGGATAATCTCCTCGCGGCTTGCGTTGCAGCAAACCTCATCGTCGCTGATACAGAATCCAACCATGTTAACCCCCATGTCGGTAGGCGACTTATAGGGGTTATCGCCGTAGATGCCTTCGAAGAGTGCGTTCAGCACAGGGAATATTTCTATGTCGCGGTTGTAATTGACGGCAATCTTGTCGTAAGCTTCCAGGTGGAAGGGGTCAATCATGTTCACATCGTTGAGGTCGGCGGTAGCTGCTTCGTAGGCAATGTTGACGGGGTGCTTCAGAGGCAGGTTCCACACGGGGAACGTCTCAAACTTGGCATAACCGGCACGTATGCCACGCTTGTTCTCGTTGTAGAGCTGACTGAGGCAGACCGCCATCTTACCAGAGCCCGGGCCGGGGGCCGTCACGATGACCAACTCGCGGGTGGTCTCCACGTAGTCGTTCTTGCCGAAGCCCTCGTCGCTGGCAATGAGTTTCACGTTGTGGGGGTAGCCGTCGATGAGGTAATGAACGTATGAACGAATGCCCATGCGCTCCAGTCTGTGGCGGAACTGGTCGGCAGCACGCTGTCCGTCGTAGTGGGTAATCACCACACTGCCCACCATGAAGTTGCGGTTCATGAATTCTTCGCGCAGACGCAGCACGTCCTCATCGTACGTAATGCCGAGGTCGGCACGTACCTTATTCTTCTCTATGTCGTCGGCACTTACCACGATGACAATCTCCAGCTGGTCACGCAGCTGTGCGAACATGCGCAGTTTGCTGTCGGGCTTAAAGCCGGGAAGAACCCGTGAGGCATGATGGTCATCGAAGAGTTTTCCCCCAAGTTCCAGATATAGCTTTCCGTTGAACTTCGCTATGCGTTCGCGGATGTGCTCCGACTGAATCTTGAGATATTTATCGTTGTCAAATCCAATTTTCATTTCTTATATCCGTTTTGTCTCTGTCGTTGCAGTTCTTCGTTCTTTTTCTGCAGTGCTTCCAGGCGTGCAGCCAGTCCGCTCTGCTTCTTGGGGTTGTTCTTGTTCTCCTGGTAGCGCGCCTCGAGAATGGCCAGCAACTTAGCGTCGTTGGTCGTCTTGCGCAGCAGCCACATGATGGCTGCCGAGAAGAAGAGCGAGATGAAGTAGTAGAAGTTCAGACCAGCAGAGTAGTCATTGAACATGAAGAAGAACATAAGTGGCATAAGGTACATCATCCATTGCATCATCTTCATCTGCTCAGCCTGCTGACCTACCATCTGGTCCTTCTGCTGGCGCATGGACATGTAGGAGTAGGCGAGGTTGGCCACGCAGAACAGGATACACGTCAGCGACAGATGGTCGCCAATGCCCCAGATATGGCTGTTCCACTCAATGATGGGGTCGTAGGTCGATAGGTCCTCAATCCAGAGGAACGACTGTCCGCGCAACTGAATGGCATTAGGAACGAAGTTGAACATGGCAATCCAGATAGGCATCTGAATCAGCATGGGCAGACAGCCTGACAGCGGGCTGACGCCGTAGCGCGAGTACATCTCCATCATCTTCTGCTGTTTCATCATGGCATCCTCGGGCTTGTCGTACTCCTTGGTCAGCGCATCGAGCTTCGGTTTCAGCACACGCATCTTGGCACTCGACATGTAGCTCTTTCTTACCATGGGGTAGGTAATGGCTTTCAGAAGCAGCGTAATCAGGATAAGCACCACGCCCATGGGCAGTCCCCAACGGGTGAGCCAGTCGAAGACGTAGATGGTGAAGAACCGGTTGATGTAACGGAACAGAGGCCAGCCCAGATAAACGAGTTGCTGCATGTCAAGGTCCTTGCCGAAGTGGCTCTTTTCCTCTACAGCCTGCAGCAGACGGTAGTTGTTGGGACCTATGTATATTTCAAAGTCAGACGACTGCTTGCCTGTGGGGTCGAAGGCCGTCTTCAGTTTGGCCTTATAGTTCTTCAGGTAGCCGCTTTCCTTGTCCTGCGGAATACTGGTGAGCAGTGATCCGCCGGCAAAGTTATCCTTGGAGATAAGCACGGCAGAGAAGAACTGGTTCTTGAAGGCAACCCAGTCAAGCTGCTCTTCAATTTTCTCGTCTTCCTTGGCTGATGTCTCACTCAGATAGTCAGTACCGCCTTGAGACTCCTTATAAGTAAGAGTAGCATAGCGGCCCTCAAAGGTAAAGCCTTTCTCCTGTTGGCGGGCGCGGCCGTCCCACTCAAGGTCCATCTGTGTGTAGTTGGGAGCAAACATGTTGCTCAGCCCCTCGGCATGTACCGACATGGAGAGCAGGTAGTCCTCGTTCAGCCGGTAGTCAATGATGAGGGCACCGCCAGTGGCAGCGCTTAGCGTCATGGTGACCGTGCTGTCAGTAACGTTGGAAGGTGTAAAGAACATGTCCTTCGTCACAATGTTGTCCTGCTTACCGGCCAACATGAAATTCAGGCACTGGTCCTTCGCTTCAAACAGGGTCAGGTCCTTGGTGTCGAGCGATGCGTCATACTTTCCCTCGGCATTCTTGTGGTGGCCGGTAAAGTCCTTAATGATGGCCTTGCTCAGAACGCCGCCTTTGGTGGAAATGGTCAGTTCCAGCTTGTCGTTTTTCAGAACGATGTCTTTGTTCTCACCGTTCAGTGCAGCATGGAAAACATTGGTGGTGTCGCCTTTGGCAGCGGCTTCAGCCTCCGCCTTGCGTGTTTGTTCAGCCAACTTCTTGGCTTGTTCGGCTTTGGCTCTCAGTGCAGTCTCAATGGAGTCCTGCTTCATTTTTGCCTCTATTTGCTCAGCTGATGGTTGGTTAAACCAGCTGAAGGCAATGAGTACCAACGCAATGAGGGTAAAGCCGATAATGTTGTTTTTGTTCATATCTGATGTTTTTTATTTATTTCATTTGTACATAACAAGGTGCAAAGGTACAAAATATTTTGCATTAAGAATTAAGAATTAAGAATTATTTTGTACCTTTGCAGACAAATATTAAAAAATATAACATTATGAAACGCAGTCAAATTCTTACATTAGTACTCGTGCTGGCCTTTATTAGCACCAATGTTTTGGCCCAGCGCCGCGTGTCACAGCCGGTGGCTGACACAGCCCAAATCGTTCGTAACTACGTTGATTCTATTAACATTCTCAAAGCACGCCTCGATTCTGTCACCAAGGCAAACGCCTGCCAGCAAGGCTGTCACCCGAACGGAGCCTTCTACCGGCTCTTCGTGCCCCCTACGTTCTACCACTCGGCTGCTTCAAAGAAACTCACGCTCAGCTCGTTTGTGTCAAATGATGCTGACTATGCCGTTGATGAAGCCTTAATGGGCATTTATCTGAAACGCCCGGACCTCCTGGTGAACAGTGAGAACCGTCTCAGGGCTGCCGGCACCATACGCAATGACGTCGAAGTGCCCCAGACGCAGGATGTGGAACTGGCCGAGCAGGTGGCACCTGTGCCGGAAGACACTCCCGATGCCCCTGTCGATGAGGGTGTAATGATTACCAAACCTAATTTCTGGACCTTTAAGGGCGATTATTACCTGCAGTTCCTGCAGAACTATATTACCTCTAACTGGCACAAGGGCGGTGAGAGCAACTACTCCATGCTGGCCAGCCTGACCGTGGAGGCCAACTACAACAATAAGCAAAAGGTGAAGTGGGACAACAAGCTGGAGATGAAGTTAGGCTTCCAGACATCAAAGAGTGATACCGTGCACAAGTTCAAGGCTAACAATGACCTGCTGCGTCTTACCAGTAAACTCGGCCTGCAGGCCCACAAGAAATGGTACTACACGCTGCAACTGCTGGCCTACACCCAGTTTGCACGCGGCCTGAAGACCAACGATGAAAAGACATACTCTGATTTCTTCTCGCCTTTCGACTTGAACCTTGGTCTTGGTATGGATTACACCGTTGAGGCACTGAACAAGAAACTGACCGGTACCATCAACCTTTCACCCCTTTCTTATAACTTCCGTTACGTCAGCCGTTTGGGACTTTCTACCAGCTACGGTCTGGACGAAGGCAAACATGCCATGCACGACATAGGTTCGCAGCTGACGGTTGACCTGACGTGGAAGCTGGCAGAGCAGATTACATGGAAGACCCGGCTCTATGGCTATACTTCCTATAAGCGTGCCTTGGTGGAGTGGGAGAATACCCTCGAACTGAAAGTCAGCAAGTTTATTACTACCAATCTCTACGTCTATCCGCGATTCGACGACAGCGGCTCACGCGACGGTGAACTGGGTTACTGGCAGTTCATGGAGTACTGTTCGTTAGGATTCAGCTACAACTTCTAACCATAAAAAAGCCCGGCCTGAGCCGGGCTTTTTTATGTTAAGTGTGCAGCTTATTTTGCTTCTGTCATGTCGCCTTCAATATAGAGACGCGTCATTTCCACTTTTCCGTTCGTACGGACGGTGATTGATTTCTTGAAGTGACCGGGGAATTTTCCTGAACCATTGTAAGTTACCTTGATTTGTCCAGACTCTCCCGGCTGAACAGGTGTCTTGGTGTATTCAGGTACCGTGCAGCCACAGCTGGCTACTGCCTGGTTGATGACCAGTGGAGCATCGCCCACATTAGTATAAGTGAACACACATGAAACCTTGGCCTCTTTCTCCGAGAATGTCCCGAAGTTATGGGTCAGTTTGTCAAATTTAATCTCAGCCTGTGCTGCTGCGAAACTGAATCCGCATACCAGCAACAGTGACATAAGTACCAGTTTCTTCATATCTTTTAAGTGTTTTGTTTTGTCTTTTTGACGTTTCTTGGCCACAAAAGTAAAGTATTTTTCTTGTATTTCAATACTTTTAACAGTGATTTTACACTTATTTAATATTTCTTGCAAAGGGAGTGGAGCGGCTTCGCAAGGTAAAAAGCATAGCATTTTCAGCTGTTTGGCACGTGCTTCTTTACTTGTTTGCGCACATTTTCTTCTGACTTCGTCCATGAATTGTTTTTTGTTTTCCTGAGATTGTTATAAATTTTTCCCGAGATTCTCATGTGTTTTTCCCGAGATTCTCACCTCAAATCTCGGGAAAAAGTGATTGAAATCTCGGGAAAAAGTTATAACAATCTCGGGAAAACTTAATACAATTCATGCGCCAAGTAGGCAGGAAAGCTTGCAGAACATGGTGAAAAGCATGTTTAATCTATGTAGATTTGCTTGGAGAACACCCTGTGCCCGACAATAAAAATTAAAAATGCTTTTTTTATTTTGTATTATTATTACTTATTAGTACCTTTGCAGACTAAAATGAAAATATTATATAAAATAAGAATATGTATAGGAGTAAAACATGTGGTGAGCTTCGGCTCACCGATGCCGGCAGCGTGGTAACGCTGGCCGGATGGGTTCAGCGCTCACGTAAGATGGGCGGAATGACTTTTGTTGATCTGCGCGACCGTTATGGTATCACACAGTTGGTGTTTAACGAAGCTAAGGATGCTGCACTTTGCGAACAGGCCAATAAGCTGGGGCGTGAGTGGTGTATTCAGGTAAAGGGTACGGTCAATGAGCGTGAGAGTAAGAACAAGAACCTGCCAACGGGCGAGATTGAGGTGATAGCAACAGCACTCAATGTGCTGAGTGAGAGCCAGACTCCTCCTTTTATTATTGAGGATAATACTGACGGCGGCGATGACCTCCGCATGAAGTACCGCTATCTGGACTTGCGCCGTAATTGTGTCCGTAAGAATCTGGAACTGCGTCACCGTATGACCATTCTCATCAGAAACTTCCTTGACAACAAGAACTTCATTGAAGTGGAAACACCTATTCTTATTGGTTCCACGCCTGAGGGAGCACGCGACTTTGTGGTGCCCAGTCGTATGAACCCCGGTCAGTTCTACGCCCTGCCGCAGAGTCCGCAGACGCTGAAGCAGCTGTTGATGGTGTCGGGCTTTGACCGCTATTTCCAGATTGCCAAGTGTTTCCGTGACGAAGACCTGCGTGCTGACCGTCAGCCGGAGTTTACGCAGATAGACTGTGAGATGTCGTTTGCAGACCAGGAGGACGTACTGGAAATCTTTGAAGACCTGGCCCGTCACTTGTTCAAGGAGGTGCGTGGTGTAGAGCTGCCGCCACTGCAGCGTATGACGTGGCATGAAGCCATGCGCCGTTTCGGCAGCGACAAACCCGATTTGCGCTTCGGCATGGAGTTTGTGGAACTGATGGACGTGCTGAAGGGCACGGGCACATTCCCCGTCTTCAACGAGGCAGCGTATATCGGCGGCATCGTAGTTCCCGGCTGTGCTGATTACACCCGTAAGCAGCTTGACCAGCTGACCGACTTTGTGAAGCGTCCGCAGGTTGGAGCTAAGGGCCTGGTCTATGTGAAGTTCAATCAGGATGGCACCGTGAAGTCGTCCATCGATAAGTTCTACGAGCCTGCAGTATGGGCTAAGTTGAAGGAGGTGACAGGAGCCAAAGACGGTGACCTGGTTCTCATTCTGAGTGGTGACAAGGCCAACAAGACCCGAACACAGCTCTGCACGCTGCGTCTGGAAATGGGCGACCGCCTCGGCTTGCGTGACAAGAATAAGTTTGAGTGCCTCTGGATTGTTGATTTCCCGCTCTTTGAGTGGAGCGACGAGGAGCAGCGCTTGATGGCTACTCACCATCCGTTCACCCTGCCTAATCCTGATGACATTCCTCTGCTTGACACGGCTCCAGAGAAGGTGCGTGCTGTGGCCTATGACTTTGTCTGCAACGGTATTGAGGTCGGTGGCGGCTCATTGCGTATCCACGACGGCAAGCTGCAGGAAAAGATGTTCGAGATTCTTGGTTTCACGCCCGAGCGCGCTATGGCCCAGTTCGGCTTCCTTATTAATGCATTCAAGTACGGAGCACCTCCTCATGCAGGTCTTGCCTTCGGTCTCGACCGCTTTGTGAGCATCATGGCCGGCTTGGACAGTATTCGTGACTGCATAGCCTTCCCGAAGAACAATAGCGGACGCGATGTCATGCTGGATGCTCCTGGCGAACTTGACCCGAAACAGCTGGAAGAACTGCAACTGAAAATTGACTTACGTCAAGAATAATAGCTGTTTTTATAAAATAGCCTTATTATCAGTTACTTAATGTCACGGTTTGTTGTACCTTTGCACGCAGAAATTTGAGAGGAGATTCAACACAATTTCAATACGTGAACTAATTTTAAAAAAAACTATGGCAGAAAAGAAAACTACAACGAAGAAGGCCGCAGCAACAAAGGCTGCTGAGCCCAAGAAGGAAACCGTGAAGAAGGCTGCAGCTCCTAAGAAGGCAGCAATTGTACTGAATGCAGAAAATGTCGGTTTCAAGGCAGGAGATGTTTATCAGGCACTGGCAGCAGCTGGTAAGGCTCTGACCGTTAAGGAAATTGCTAAGGCTGCAAAGATTAGCGAGGAGGAGACTCTGCTCGGTATGGGATGGCTCTTCAAGGAGGGCAAGATTGTTGATGCAGAGGCTAAGATTACATTGGCTTAATCCACAAATCAAATAGCAAAAAGGCTGGTAGCGCTTATGTCTTACCAGCCTTTTTTAGTTGACAACGTACAACGGACAAATGACTTACGAGCAGCAGATTCAGAAAATTCTGGCAGAGGCAGGAGAACTCGGCATAAGCGTGCAGTCGATAGCAAGGCACGTTTATAACCTGAACTGTACGCTTTTCATCCAGCCAGACTTTTCTGAAATACATGCTTTTGTTCAACAGTATCTGCTGCGTAACTCCAAGTCGGCACAGTCGCTTGTCGAGAATACGGGCCGTAGAGGCTATTATCGTCTGAATACCAAAAACAATGCGGATGCCCGCCAGCTCCTTTTTGAGTTTAGTGAAGAGCAACAGGTAGAAGAAAAAGAAGAGGAGAGACCTCAGCAAGACCTCTCCCTTGATTTGTTTGCATCTGATAATTAAAGCTTTTTCAGTAGTTTTGCAGGAACACCGCCGACGACACAGTTGTCGGGCACATCCTTGGTGACTACTGCTCCTGCTGCCACTACCACATGGCTGCCGATGGTGACACCAGGAAGAACGACGGCATTGGTGCCAATCCAGACATCGTCACCAATGCAGACGGGTTTTGTTGTGATGCCTTGTTCGTCAATGCGCTTGTTGGTGTCAGCGAAGTTATGATTGAGGGCGGTAACCGTAATGCCCTGTGCCAAATGAATATGACTGCCAATAGTGACAGGACCAATGATGGTACAATGGAGACCGATGCGGGTGTAGTCGCCAATGATGACATCGCCTACGGCATTGTTGATGCAGGCATAAGACTCTATGACACTCTTCCTGCCGAGTGAGAAGCGCCGATAGGGTGGGGTGTCCATTCTTACGCTGTGGTATATCTTCGAGCCCTGTCCGCGCTGCTGGTAGAGCGGAGCCAGCAGCCTGACGTACCATCGTGGCCGGGCGTCGCGCTGATTCATCATGAGGTAATCCAAAAACTTCTTTAGCTTCGGACTACCTTTCAGCCTTTCACGTATTTGTTCTTGTTCTTTCATTTACTGCTATTTAACCGCTGCAAAATTATAACATTTCTGTGAAATGAGCAATGTTTTCTTGCGCTTTCTTTACAAATAGTCACGAAAAAGAGCCTGTCGTTCAACTTTAATTCGTCTTATACTTGCGTATGTGGGGAGAAATTTGTATTTTTGCACGCGCTTGTCATATAAGAGAAGTAAAGATCGAAAAAATCATTAAACAAGAATAACGATGAAAAAACTGCAATTTATTGTCAACATGTTGTTGGCGACTATGACAGCAATAGTATTCACTGCCTGTACAGATGACACGGACAAGCCTGCCACAGTCGATAACACCGTCACACCAGAGAATTATACAGAACCTACCACCGACCAGATGGAAGTGCGCGTGGAAGCCGACCTGACAGCCGCCGTGTTGGGACAGTTTGACGAGAACTCGACGGGTGCAGCTCTTGTGCGCCGTCTGCCAAATGCACCGGTCGATATAGACTTCAACACGAGTCTGGTACTGCTCAAAGGCAGCGACTTCGAGGGCGCATTTCCCCTGACTGACGAGCAGCTGTATGCCGTTGCCGTGATTTATATGAGTGGCGGATACATTGCCATCGAGCGCCCTACAGAGCGCCAGTTAGACAATTTTTATGGTGAATTGTATGATGCCATCATCGATGTACAGGAGGACCTGATTGAAGAGAACTTCTACATGGATGAGGAAGAGGCCAAGGCTACCGCCCGCAGCACTGGCCAGGCCGACCGCTTGCAGGTCCGCCGAGCCAACGTGCACCGCTATGCCAGACGTGCCGGGGTGGACACGGAGAGCGAAGTATTGGCCGAAATGCTGATTCTCGGACCTATTGACTACTTCTATCAGGAGCCTTTCGAAGCTGAGGCGAACATCATCACCCAGGGTCAGGACGGCGAAGGACCTCTCACCGCCCCCGTCACGGAGATTGTTACCATTGAGCGTAATGGCTACCATAGCGGTCTCATGGCCGATGCCTGCGCCCAGTGGCTGAACGATGCCGAGAGACGACTGGCTGAGACCTATGACGAAATGCCCGACGAGGTACGCGCCCAGACGCGAGCATCTGCCAATGACGCCATCAACAACTTGATGAGTGCCAGCGAGACGTTTACCTATAGCGGACGAATGGTTTACAAGGGTTGGGATAATCATAAATATTGGTCTGATAGAGTACAACAAACTATACGCTCATGGGGAGTCCATAGTTTCAGTTCCAACAAAGACTACTACTACGTGCAGCAGAATATAGCACTTAATATGGGTAATAAAGATGGAGATTATTTTTTTTACGATTATCCTAGTGAAAACCATTGGACTCTTGTCTCGAACTTTGGCTATTGGAATTGCTATTACGGCAGTTTCCTCTCCTCATATACCACCTCGATGGAACTGGTAGGCAATGGAGACATCCTGATGGAAGCTGCCGTCCCCACCACCGATAATGGCTCCACTTCCATCTCTGTCAATATCGGACAGTCGTCCTCGCATACCGAGACGGCTGGTATCTCCTGGAGCGGAACCTTTGGCATAAATGGCGGCAATCCGACAGCCACCGGGACATTCGGCGGCAGTTTCTCCGCCGGCACTACCAATGGCTCGTCATTCTCACTCAGTACGTCCAGAACGTACAAAGACCTCATCCCCGTGTTGAACCGCGACGGCAACAAGGTAACATGGACCTATAAGGGCAACTTGCCGAAGTTTAGGATAGAGTACCGCGACGATCATTATTATTATATGCATGACACGGCACCTGAAATCCTCGTCAACACCGCCAGCCTGACCAACGAGATTTGCTGGTCGGTGAGCAATCCTGAAGGGCGCTATACCCTCAACGTCACTTCGTGTCCGGAGACCGCTGTACTCTTTTACCATCTCGGTGAAAAACATAAGGATACCAGCAAGGAGGGTCACTACGAGTTTACGAAGAGTGATTTCGACAACAACTTCAGTTACGAACTGATACAACCCAACCGTGCCCTGCAGACATGGAACATGAGTGTCACCATCGACGAGTATATCAACCCCGACTTAGTCGGACACCGTGACCTCATCGTCAAGGCCCTGTTAGGACAGTTCCCCCAGCTATATCGGGAACAGTTCACTCTTGCTGACAAGACGGCCGAAAACCTTGAGGCGGCCAATGTATTTATCGGTCAGTCTAAGAGCGTCTTTGGCCAGAACTACGACATCCTGCAGAACATCGCAAGAGACCACGGTGCGAAGAGCTTCACCATCCACTGGCGTCGCCAGGGGGCTACGGCGCGCGATAGCTACACCGTCATGCTCGACGACGACAACAATAATAGACTGGAGTACGACGGCGGTATCGATGACGGTACCAATACGGCTGCCAACCTCTTCGACTTCAACTTCTCCAGCAAATGGAGGTGTGGGCTCGACAAGAAGATGTCTGGAGGATACAGATTCTTTTGGGTAGAGTTTCACGCCTCCAAGGCCGTGAGTCCTAAGAGCTACACGATGGTGACTGCCAGCGATGCCGCACAGAATTATCAGGATAACCCGCGCCTCTGGTACCTTTACGGCAAGAAGCAGAAGACGGACGAGTGGACGCTCCTGGCTACTGTCGATGATACCTACAACAACGGCGACGGTTTGCCCTGGGCCAATAACGCGGTCAAAACCAAAAAGTTTGATGTGCAGCCGGTGAACATGCAGTATTTCCGCCTGGAGGCCAACTCATGGACATGGCATATCCAGCTGGCAGAACTCTTTTTTAATTATTAGAAGTTTTAAGTAAGGTATGAAAAAGATTGTGCTGAAGTTATATGTATTGCTGTTGGTGGCAGGCATTGTTGCATGTTCCAACGACGACAATACAGTGGACAACTCGCAAAACAGCGAACTAAGGACAGTATTGGAGCAGACGGGGCTGTTCTATGATATCACTGAAAATCCCGATACGTCGATAATCAAGCGAAAGGCGGAGCTGAACTACAAGGAGCAGTACAGCATGTTCTATAAACAGGACACGAATCACGACGACGTGGGTGGTGACGAGTTCATGCAGCGTGTGGGCATCCTGTTCAGGGGTTTCGACCGTCCTACGGTGTTGGTTACGGAGGGGTATAACTGGCGCGGGTTCTTAGACATCAAGGATCTTGCCACTAACCTGAATGCCAACATGGTGTGTGTGGAGCATCGCAATTACGGCATGTCATACAACCAGGACAAGGGAAAATGGGAATATCAGACTGTGGCCCAGGCTTCTGCCGACCTGCATGCCGTATATCAGGCACTGAAGCCTATCTTCAAAGGTAAGTGGATGTGTGCCGGCACGAGTAAGAGCGGCGAGACATCCATCTGTTATGCCTACTACTACCCGCAGGACATGCAACTGGCTGCAGCATTTTGTTCCCCCTTTGCCATAAGCCTTGACGATGAACGCTTCGGGCCATACCTCATGGAGGAGGTGGGCACCGAGGAGAGCCGCAGTCTGATGAAGGCCGTGATACGCAGGGCACTGGAGAATGGCGAGAACGGCTATTACAAGGATGTATGCCGTCTGATGAAGTCTGACGGCAAAGAGGAACCCACGTTTACGAAATACGTCTTCAACCTGTTTGACCTCTTATTTCAAGTGTATCAATACACGCCGTCTGACGAAGAGCGGATTGTTAAAATGACGACAATGCAGGATGACAAGGATGCCATGCTGAAGTATTTGTGCGATATAATCGTGGATAACGACGAAGAAGACCTATACTCGTACTGGGTGGAATGCGCCAAGGAGTTAGGATTACAGAATGATGGTTATGCGTATTTTGCCGACTTGCTGGAGGGTACCAGTTTTGACAAGGACATGGTGATTCCGTCGTTGCTGAAGGCGGAGGACAGTTGGCTGGTCGAATCCTATGACAGCACGGTGTTTACTGATATCTTAAATAACTTCATGCTGACCACCCCCTGTCCGCTCATGCTCTATTATGTACATAATGACCCCTGGACAGCAGCCATGCCGCCAAAGTTGGGCCCCAATGCAAAGCTGATCATGAACCCTGTAGGCAAGCATCATTCAGCCTTAAACGACCCTGCCCTTTGTTCCCCGGAAGTCAGGCAGGAGGTTATGGACTATGTGCAGAAGTATATCTACTAAAATAATGAAAGAATAAACAAAACCAATTACAAATGGTAAGGAATAGTATCACCTGTTTCGGCATCTTTTTGTGGTGCTTGGGCATGATGATGGCATCATGCAGCAGTGATGATGGCAAAGACCAGCAGCCAATATCACCTGAGACACTGGTGGGAGAATGGATTGTTGAGATACAGGCAGACGACATTATGCTGGAGGATTCTGACGAGGAGTGGGAAACGCTGGCCGATGGTTATACGGCGGCCCTCATCTATCACTTCTTCGCCGACGGCTCGTGCTGGAAGGAAATCGACGTGATGGGGGAGGGCAGGATGGTCTATCAACCCGTTAGCCGCTATGACACTGACGAGTGCAAGTATAGCGTAGATGCCAAAGGCAACGTAATTATTGAGTATAAGGATAGCGAAGAGTCAGACGTTCTTCTCTTTGACGGCACACGCCTCTCAGATGAGTACGATGGGGAAAGGCTTTACCTCTCACAGGCTACCGCCGAACAGTCACAACTTTACAAGGACGAGAGTGACGCCTGGCACGGCGGGGCTGATGATTACCAGAGATACGATGTGGCAGCCTTCAAGCCCAAAGGTGTGGATAACAGCCGGTGGATGAAGACGCTGAAGGACAGCCGACTCGTGGCCGACCTCTCGCTGCCCGGAAGCCACGATGCCTGTACGGCAGAGGGATGGCATAACGAAATCATTGCCTTCGTCTTCGAAATGAGCGCTAAGTGTCAGGACCTGACCATACAGGAGCAGCTGAAGGTGGGTGTGCGTGCTTTCGACCTGCGCCCAGAGCGCGACCTGGACGGCAAGAACTATGTACTGCGCTGCTCCCACGGTATCGCTCCCACTAAGATGTACGTCCGCGATTTCTTCAAGACGCTGAAACAATGGTTGGCCGCCCATCCCACAGAGTTCTGTATCGTGACTATCGATCTCACAGCCACCAAGGATAAGACAGCGTGGGCCAACGAATTCGGAACATTGGTCAACGGTGCCGAATACAATGGCCTGTTTTCCGACTTCAAGAGTCGGCTCACCGTAGGTGAGATGCGTGGTAAGGTGCTGATGCTCTCTAAGTGGGAATACGGAGCAAAACCCCTTGGCGGTTACTGTTATGGATGGGACTCCTACTTAGAGTTAGAGAAACAGCAGCAGGGTTACATCGTCGCCTCCGATGGTAGCAAGACTCCCCTGTGGGTACAGGACTATTGGAAGGACATTACGCGTATCAACAAGGACCAGGCCCTTATCAAAATGCTGGAAGCTGCGGTAGCGCGTGACATGACAGCCTCCGCACCGGCTTGGGTCATCAACTACCCGTCGGCCTATATTGACGGTTTTTTCTCGGACAACTACCGCCAGAATGCTGAGAGTGCCAATAAGAAGGCCATTGACTGGCTCGACAGTCATAAAGGCTCTGTAGGCATAATATACATGGACTTTGCCGGTATGGACAAGAGTCCTGACTATACCAGGACAAAGCTCTACAACACCGTCGGTATGCAGCTGGTGGACAGGGTGATCAAGCAAAACCGGAAGTGAAGAGTTAGTACATATTTATTTAATAAACACAAAAATGAAAAAGATTAAGTTATTTGCAATGATGTGCCTGATGGCATTGACTACACAGGCACAGACGAAGTTTTGTACAAGTTATGCCGACTACAAGGCTAACCAGTGGAAACCCTACACGGATTTGATTCCAGAGAAGGAACCTGACTCGATACGCGTCAAGTACGACGGGCAGGACTTTACCCTTAAGACCGCCGATAAGGAAGTGAACAAAGTCATCAAGCACGACGTCTTCATGATGTCCATTGACAAGCAGCTGTTTATCAACCAGCGCTTCCTGCGCGACGAGGACGGCGGCATACTTCCCGTCAACAACTACCTGCGTGCCATACCGTATAAGGGCAACAAACTGCTGGTAGTGAGCTACCATGTGACACTGGGCGACTTGCTCGACTTGGTAAACATCGGTCTCGACATCGGTCTGCTGGCTACAGGTCATACCACCTGGGGAAGCATCTTCCTGGCCACTGACCTACTGCTGACTAACGACGACCTGATGCAGAACCACATTCTCTTTTTGGTAGATAAAGAGCCCAATGCAAAAGGCAAGTACGTCATGACTCGCATCAACGACGCCTTTATGGAGCAGTTGCTCCGCGATGATCCCGTCACCTTTGAGAAGTACTACGGCCGTCAGAAGAAGGGCGAGCGTCAGTCGGCTGCCAACATACTGCCCATCCTGGTGAAGAAAGGTCTCATTCAGGACTATCACCACGCGAAGTAGAATAAAAAGTCTGAAGAAAAGAAATCTTACCCTAAAATCCGCAACTATCATCCAATACACGATTAAGGGTAGATTTATGAGTCGTTAGTAGCAGCTTTCAGTAAAAAGCAACAGCACAACATCAATATGTAGCCACCATCCCCTTACCCCAC
>Ga0256404_1001868_pt1 | contig 48705 bp, 41 predicted proteins | sample RumenRJG_01DNA_FD_185990 | JGI IMG/M metagenome (GOLD analysis project Ga0256404, IMG submission 185990) | Bovine rumen microbial communities from Lethbridge, Alberta, Canada - RJG_01 | ecosystem: Host-associated > Mammals > Digestive system > Stomach > Rumen | place: Canada: Alberta | collected... | reverse complement strand
GCAAGCGACAACGATAGGGGCAATCCGGGGCGGTCGGCGTGGACCATGCTCAAAGCCGAAAGTTTTTCGTGCTCATGACCGAAAGTCGGACGCGCTTATACCCGCAATCACGACGTTAACAAACACAGCCCTTCCAACTCCCCAGTTGGTACAATAGACGGGACGGAGAAAGAGGTCGAATGGGAGTCTTGGCGCCCTTCCAACTCCCCAGTTGGTACAATAATGACCTGCTTGTTCTAGGGGTACTAGCGGTCTTGGCGCCCTTCCAACTCCCCAGTTGGTACAATAAGGCGATCCGCAACATGCGCAGCCGCGCGGTCTTGGCGCCCTTCCAACTCCCCAGTTGGTACAATTGGGAGGACGACGGCGTGCTGACGATGTGCGTCTTGGCGCCCTTCCAACTCCCCAGTTGGTACAATCTGCAGGGCGTCGTCGGCCGCCGGGTCGTCGTCTTGGCGCCCTTCCAACTCCCCAGTTGGTACAATCGCGGACGTGGCGTGGACCGACCTGTGGAAGGTCTTGGCGCCCTTCCAACTCCCCAGTTGGTACAATGCGGATGAACGCCCGCACCCTCCCGTCTGGGTCTTGGCGCCCTTCCAACTCCCCAGTTGGTACAATCAAGGCACCGCAGATATGGAGGTAGCGCATGTCTTGGCGCCCTTCCAACTCCCCAGTTGGTACAATCTCCGGCAACGCCATCACCTACTTCGTCCAGTCTTGGCGCCCTTCCAACTCCCCAGTTGGTACAATCGAGGACGAGTATCCGACGTATGACAACTAGTCTTGGCGCCCTTCCAACTCCCCAGTTGGTACAATGTCTATGGGGTTGTTCGACTCGGTTGAGTAGTCTTGGCGCCCTTCCAACTCCCCAGTTGGTACAATACCAAACCCAAGAAAGCCCCTGTTACCAGGGGCTTTCTTGGGTTTGTCTATGAAAAAACGGGCCACGAAATCCTTTTCTGAGCATTCCGTACTACGGTTTTTGAAAAAAGGGCGCCTATAAAGAAAGGATCGCCCGCCAAGAACAATGTCCTTAGCGGGTTAACCTTGCGAGTAACCAGGGATATGTTCCTCGGTCCTCTTGTCTAGGCGTATGTCCTTCCAACTCCCCAGTTAGTACAACATTGCCTATACTGAAAAAAGTTTAACACACGGAGGTGGTTTGACGTGCCGAAACGTACCATCTGCATTCAAAATCCGGCGAGACTCTCCGTGCGAAATGGCCTCCTGCTGATTGAGCAGGACCAGCGATCTGCAACGATTCCGCTTGAAGACATTTGGGTTCTCATACTAGAGACGCATCAGGCGAGAATATCCACCTCAGCACTGTCGGCAATGGTTGATAACGGCATTGGCGTGATGATGTGTGGTGACGACCATATGCCAAATGGACTACTACTGCCAATCGGAGCCCACTCACGACATGCGGCAATCGTAGAGGATCAGTTTGCCATTTCGAAGCCCTTGAAGAAAAGGCTTTGGCAGCAGATGGTCATTGCAAAGATAAGAAACCAAGCTGCAGTTGCTGATTTGCTCGGGCGCGATGGAAAGAGTGTGCTTAGATTCGCCGCGGAAGTACAGTCCGGCGATGTGACGAATAGAGAAGCCGCAGCGGCAAGCGCGTATTTCCGCACTGCAATACCGTATGGTACGAGGAGAGATGGACCATACGCGGCCTCTTTTGACTATGGGTATGGCGTGCTGCGCGCTGGTATTGGTCGTGAGGCGGTGGGCGGTGGGTGGCTCGTCTCACGCGGTATCCATCACGACAACAACCTCAATGCGTTCAACCTTGTGGACGATCTAATCGAGCCTTTTCGACCCGTGGTTGACTTGATTGTATTGACAAACGATATTCGTGATGACCTCACGAAAGATAAGAAGGCTATCCTCGCTTCGGTATTCGAATACCTGGTGCAGATGCCAGACGGGAAGATGCCTGTACAGGCAGCCATAACTGATGTTTTTCATTCCTTGCGGGAAGCAGTTCTGGACAACGACTATACCAAACTCAGGCTTCCTGAAGTGATTGCTCTTCAGAAGGGCCGGTTTGAATAGCGAGGCGGTGGTAGGGGATGAGGGTCATGCGAATGCTAGTGTTGTTCGACCTTCCGACAGGCAGCAAGGCAGAACGGAAGTCGTATGCCCTTTTCCGAAAGTTCTTGATAAAGGACGGTTATACGATGGAGCAGTACAGCGTATATTCACGAGTGCTGCTCTCCCGTGAAAGCGCCGAGACTCATATGCTTCGAATCAAAGCCAATCTTCCAGCGGCGGGTGCAGTCACCGTGCTTGTCCTTACCGAAAAGCAGTTTGAGAACCGAGCGGTATTGTTGCATACCGCTCAGAAACCCAAATCAGTCGATACGGGCTCTCAACTTACCCTTACTTTCTAAGAAGAGCTGGCAGCTTCCTGCAAGCGAACCAACTTAGCTATGTTAGGTGTCCAGCAACGACCGAGTACATCCTCCTCTATGATGCGAACCTCAGAATCCTTGCTCCACGTTGAACTTACAGGTGGAAATGCAATACTTTCGCCTGATATCACACTGTGCATAGTTAGCTTTAATCCATTAATGTTGAAACCTGAGTACCTACCAATGTGACCATCAACGTAGAGGACGTCACCGAAGAAGACCGTCACAGGATCGGTAGCTAACACAGATTCAGGTATTTCTACCCATTGGTCGCGCGCAAGATGAGCCGCTGGAATGTACTTAGGTATGTACCTACCACACTGTATGAGCGGAATATCCGCATAATAGACTGGTTCAATCAGCCACTTACCCTTGACCTTTCCTTTTGGCCGTGCCTCTGCATCGAGCCAAAACCTCAAGAATGCAATGCCATCATAGAGATGCGCACCGCCGTCGGCGTCCAAACGGTAATTTCCGGACGGCTTTACGGCTCTTGGCTTATCCTTTCCCTGGCTCTTTGAAAGTACCGCGAGACTGTCCTTTCCCTCGCGGATGCCCTCGTAACGGTAAATGGTGTCCTCAAATGCGCTCCCGGTAACGCCGTGATTAGCCATACGGGTCGGGATGACGAACTCTCGTCGTGCGATGACTTCGTCTGCGAAGGTCGGCCACGGTTGAGTATCGGCGAGACGGCTTTCGCGCTTACGCTTAAATTCGCTATGGCCGAGCTTTGAGGTATCCGCGACCTTCTTGACCGTTGCTTGACTACAAGCGGCGATGACTGCGGCGTCGACGGCGTGGTGACGGTCGTCGCTGCGGTCCTTTGTGTTGTCTGCACCGAAGTTAAGACCCCACACATGACGAAGGGCTGACGTCGCACCGCCGGCCACAGCAATCACGTGGCTCTTACGTCCATCATCGGGGAAGAGAAGCGATTTCTCCAGATAATCCTTGACTGCAACTGACATGTAGCGGGTGTCGTTGAGGTTGCGGTCGATGAAGCTTTGTTCCTGGCCATTGAGGTTCTGATTGAGCAGGTGGTCACGTTTTTTATAGCTAAGCCGGTGGTTTGTGAGCGTCCGGGCTTTAAATTCCTCCCAGTCCGGTGCACCTTTGCTCGCATCATCGCTCATCCACTCCCAAGGGGTGCGCTCCTTCTTATCCTGATTGGACTTCTGAAGGACGAGGACCTTGTTTGCGCGGCTATCATCGCAGGTGCGAGAGTATGGCAGGATGTGGTCGATTTCGGTGTAACGGTCCTCCGTGAGCATGCGCATCAAATCAATGGAGTCTCCTGTGTAGGCATCCTTGCATCCCTGCTCCTCGCGGAGAGCAAAGCGCCTGATTTGCTTTCCTCGTACATCGTCCGGAGAGCAACCGAGCAGCTCCGCTATCGTCTTTGCGATGCGCTCGTTATCTTTTTTGTTCTGGAGGTTGGACTTGGCAATACTCTTCTTTTCTTTCGAAGATTGCTTGAGCTCCTTGCCCAGCTCGATATGTATCTCGTCAGGCACTCCATAGATGCGGATGATGGCATTTACTATGCGGCGCATGCGACCAAGCGCGCGTAGGACCGTGGGGTTGTTGCAGGTTGGGTCATAGATATCGTATGGCAGTAGGTTAAGGCTGCGATGCCCTTTATCGGCGAGGCGCAACGCCTGTAAGCCCGACTCCCGCTCTGCATCATCCAGGGTGAGAATGCTCTCGTCTTCAAACATATCGAGTAGCATATGCAGCGCCTTGAGGCTACGAGATCCATATCCACTGAAGAGCTTTCCTGCAAACGGGACGTTCACAGCCAGCTGATTAATCTCGTCGTCTGAGAGGTCGAGGCTGGAGAGCTTGTCTCTTAGGGATTCCTCTGTGCTGGCGTAGGCGAGTGCCTCGCCGATACTGTCGGCGAGGTCTCTGTCTTCGAGCATCCTCGCTAGCAAACCCTCTGGTACGCCGCAGGCGCGCAACTTTCTCCATCTGCGCGGTGAGAAGGGCTCTTCCTTGTTCTCGCGTTCTGCCTCTATGCCCTTGAAGGAGACATGGGCGGAAAGATCGAGATCCTTCCGGATTGTCGCATAGGTCACTTTGCAGTCCTTATTCCCGCGGATTGGGACAGGAGAAAAAAGAATCTGCAGGTACCTAGCCCTGTCTTTCGCGCTAAGACGATGCTCGGTGCCATCCGCATCGACCATGACGAGGTGACCGAACCTCTCATAAGCTCGGCAGAGTTCTGACGAGAGATCTGCCTCAGCAGCCCGCTTCTCCTCGGGGAAATATGTACAAGCACCAACGAGAGAGTAGACACGCTCATCGTGCTTGGTGCTCTTTTTCTCCCATGTAAGACAGTCAATATAAGAATTGGTGAATTGCTCGAACTCCCCATTGCTCATCTTTGTGAGGATGGCATTGCCATGTGAGCGTTGCTCATCGAGGATAATCTTCGCCTCGTCGATAATCTGGGAGTTGAGGACACAAAGCGTATAGTCGCCACCGCGATTGCGTGAACGGCCCTCTTTGTAGAGCATCTGCCCGACGGTACGGTACCCTTTCTTTGCCATCTGATTCTGATTCTCACGGACTGCGGCTAGAACCTTGCCTGCTTCGGCATCGTCCACATCGTCGAGGTGGCCTTCTCCGTGGGGGATGTATCCACGTCTGCCAGTAAGGGAATAGAGCACCTGAGCAAGTTCGCGGTCAGTGAGCGTTCTATCCAAAGCAGAAGCGCGAAGCTTTATTACTGGCTTATCACCCTTACGAGACTGCAACCATTGTTTATCCGCATCACTAGGGGAAAGACCACATTGCTTGAGAAGTTCGAGACACTTCTTTTGCCTATCGCGTGTACGTTTAAGATTTCGCCGCGCGCTACGTGCATTACGGCGCTCGACAGAAAGGTTTTGTTTGCTTTTTGGGTTCTGAGGGGCATCAAAGAGGTGAGAGCCCATTTCGAGGATCTTGTGATCTGTCATATCGAGAAGGCAGAAGCCACAGCTTGCGATGCCAGGATCAAGTCCAAGGACAAGGTAGTGCCTTGCGTTCGCCATCTCCTGATTTTGTTGCCCCATTGCCGCTCCCCTGGACGAGTAATCGATTATCCGCATTCTACTCTGCAGAAGATAAAAGCGTGTGTCATCAAGCTGACCGGACGCCTAATCATCTAGCTGCCTTGGTGGTTTAGAATGGGCGGAGACAACGGGAGGTGCAGACGTGCAACGGCGATTCAACATTACGGGCGCATGCGATTCGAAGCGGCATTTCATGGTCGATATCACCCATCGCCTGGATGCCGCCTGTCAGATGGTCGAGCGCGGAGACTACTTCTCGGTCAACCGTGCGCGTCAGTATGGCAAGACGACCATGCTGCAAGCGCTCTCGGCTCGGCTGCGCGCGGACTACCTTGTCGTTGCTACAAGCTTCCAGAAGTACAGCAGCGCGGTCTTTTCGGACGAGTCCGTATTTGCGCAAACCTTTGCTCGGGACTTTGATGCGCTGGTCAGTGCACAAGAGACACTTGAGCCGCTGGGGATGTGCAATGGCCTTACAGACCTCTTCGTCAAACTTTCTGCTACCTGCGCAAAGGCAACGAGGCCCATTGTTCTCATTATCGATGAGGTCGATCAGGCATCGAATAACCAGGTATTTCTCGACTTCCTTGGTCAGCTGCGCGAATATTACCTCACGCGCGATGTCACGCCGACGTTCCAGTCGGTCATCCTCGCAGGCGTCTATGACATTCGTAATTTGCGGGTAAAGATTCGCCCAGATGAGCAGCATCGTTACAACAGCCCGTGGAATATTGCCGAGCAGTTCGATGTCGATATGGGTTTCTCAGCTGATGATATCGCCGGCATGCTCCACGAGTATCAGAAGGAGCATCCTGAGGTCTCGTTCGATTTAGGACGCGCCGCTCAGGCTATCTCTGACTACGCTGGTGGCTATCCTTATCTCGTCTCCGCTATCTGCAAATTGCTCGACGAGCGGCTTCACGCATGGACCCCCGAGGATATCGGTCGTGCTGTGGGTGTGTTGCTGCGTGCACCCAATACGCTCTTCGACGACCTGGTTAAACAGATCAACGAGTACCCTGAGCTGCGCAAGATGCTGCGTGCCATGCTTTTTAATGGCGCGGTGTACCCGTATAACTTCTACAACCAGACCATGAATCTCGGCACGATGTTCGGCTATCTCGTGGATGATGGCGGCAATGTTGCAGTGGCCAATCGCGTCTTTGAGACCTTCCTGTACAACTATTTCATCTCGGAGGATTTGACGTCCGGGATCGAGAGCAAAATCGAGGCTCCCGAAAAGAACCAGTTCGTGCGTGGTGGCAAGTTGGACATGGAACACGTACTCGCGAGGTTCGTCGAGTACTTTGAGGATGTATTCGGCGATGCCGATGATGGCTTTGTCGAGGAAAACGGCCGACGGCTGTTCCTCTTGTATCTCAAGCCCATTATCAACGGTACGGGCAACTATTATGTCGAGGCCCGCACGCGTAATCGTCGCCGTACCGACGTTGTTGTCGACTATGCGGGCGAGCAGTACATTATCGAGCTCAAAATCTGGCGCGGCGACAAATACCGTGAGGCTGGCGAGCAACAACTTGCCGACTACCTTCATGGCTATCGACAGGCAGAGGGCTACCTGCTGAGTTTTAATTTCAATCGGGACAAACAGCCGGGCATGCGGACGATTGAGTGTGACGGTTGCACTATCGTCGAAGCTATGGTGTAGGAACCGAGAGGGGCAGCTATGGCTGAGAATGCGGGCAAGACACGCGTGGAACACGACTCCATGGGCGAGGTGCTGGTGCCCGCCGACGCGCTCTGGGGCGCGCAGACGCAGCGCAGCCACGAGAACTTCCCGATCGGCGGCGAGCGCATGCCGCGCGAGATCGTGTACGCCTTCGCCCAGGTCAAGAAGGCCGCGGCGCTCGCCAACGCCGAGCTGGGCAAGCTCGACCGGGTGACCTGCGACCTCATCTGCCAGGCGGCCGACGAGGTGCTGGCGGGCCGTTGGGACGACATGTTCCCGCTGGTCGTGTGGCAGACCGGGTCGGGCACGCAATCCAATATGAACATGAACGAGGTTCTGGCCAACCGCGTGAACCAGCTCGCCGCCGAGCAGGACATCGAGCTCGTTGCCCCCGCGCATCCCAACGACACAATCAACATGTCGCAGTCCTCCAACGATACCTTCCCGACGGCGATGCACGTGGCCGCGGTCACGGCGCTGCATGAGCAGCTGCTACCTGCGATCGACCAGCTCATCGCCACCTTTCAGCGTCTGGAGGAGGAGAACAAGGGCGTGGTCAAGTCGGGCCGCACGCACCTGCAGGATGCTGTGCCCATCGCCTTCTCGCAGGAGATCTCGGGCTGGCGCGGCTTGGTGGAGGGCGCGCGTGACGAGATCGAGGCCAGCACGATGCCACTGCTGGCGCTCGCGCTGGGAGGCACCGCGGTCGGCACCGGCCTCAACGCGCCCAAGGGGTTTGCCGATGAGGTCGCGGCGCAGCTTGCCCAGCTCACGGGTGAGCCTTTCCGGAGCGACCCGAATAAGTTCCGTGCGCTCACGGGCAAGAGCGCGATGGTCTTCTCCCATGGTGCGATCAAGGCGCTTGCGGCCAACATGATGAAGATCGCCAACGATGTCCGCTGGCTGGCCTCGGGCCCGCGCCTGGGCCTGGGCGAGATCACCATCCCCGCCAACGAGCCGGGCTCCTCCATCATGCCGGGCAAGGTCAACCCCACCCAATGCGAGGCCGTGACCATGGTCGCCGTGCAGGTCATGGGCAACGACGCCGCCATCGGCTTCGCGGCGAGCCAGGGCAATTTCGAGCTCAACGTCTTCATGCCGGTCATCGCATACAACTATCTGCAGTCGGTCCGCCTGCTCGCCGACGTCATCCGTTCCTTCGACGAGCACTGCGTCTCGGGCATCAAGGCCAATAGGGACAAGATGGCCGACAACCTCCATCGCTCCCTCATGCTGGTGACCTGTCTGTCGCCCGAGATCGGCTACGAGCACGCCGCCGCGGTCGCGCACAAAGCCTACGAGGAGGGCACGAGCCTGCGCGAGGCCTGCCTGGCCCTCGGCTATCTCACGGGCGAGGAGTTCGACGCCGTCTTCCACCCCGAGCAGATGGTCTAGCAAGGCAGGTTTGCCTCGCACAAAAGAGGACCGCCCAAGCAGGACGGTCCGTCTTCCAAGCAAGAGCGGTAGCGCGAGGCGCAGCGTCCGTCTTACATCTTGACGCTCTTGACTCCACCCATCATCTGCAGCTTCTCGACGAGGCGGGGGAGGTCGGCGCCGGTTTTAAGACCCAGGGTCAGCTCGAGCTTGGCGGTGGTGCCCAGACGGATCATGTCCAGCGCGATGATCTCCACCTCGGAGTCCTCGAGGAAGTCGAGGATGTTGGAGATGTAGCGGCCGTTGTTCTCCACCTTGACGGTGATGTCGGAATTGGTGGTCTGCATGCCCAGGGTGTTGGCGCCGTCGCCGCGGAAGGCGGTCTGCACGAGGATGACCAGCGCGGTCGTGATGATGCCCGCCCAGTAGAGACCTGCGCCGATGGCCATGCCGATGCCGGCGGTGGTCCAGATGCCCGCCGCGGTTGTGAGGCCCGTCACGGTGCGGTGGTGCATGATGATCATGCCGGCACCGAGGAAAGAGACGCCCGTCACGATCTGCGAGGCGATGCGGCTGGCGTCCCACTTGAGCAGGCCGTCGGCGGCGGCGCCGGATAGGTCGGTGTAGCCGTACTTGGAGACGATGGTCATGAGGCAGGCGCCAAGGACGACAATCACGTGGGTACGGACACCCGCCTGTTTGAGCCGGTTGCCGCGTTCGTAACCGATGGCGTAGCCGCAGGCGAGAGCCAGCCCAAGTCGTATGCAGCAGTCAAGGAGAGTCATGGGTTTGTCCTTCTCCGTGGTCAGTACTCAAATGTAAGGGTAATGTAAGCGTTTATTATTTTGAGCTGCTTAACTTACACTTACGCAAAGCAAATAGCAACGTTTAACAGCACATTTGCCACGATTTGCCATTAACCGAACAAATCCGTTTGATGACCGATGCTACGTTACCGTTGCGTAACACAATGGCAAAATATGCGTTTGAAAACGTCGATGGCAACAAGTGCTTTCGACCATCTTTTTGTGGGGAAAGGGGAACGAGTATGAACAATCTCACCCGTAGGGGCTTCCTGGGCGCTGCCGGCATCACGACGCTGGGCCTCGCCGCGTGCGGCGGCTCCGGCTCTTCCAGCGCTGCCTCTGGTAGCTCCGCTGGTGCCGATTCCGTCGGCGCCGACGCTGACCTGATCAAGGCCGCGCAGGACGAGGGCGAGCTCGTCGTCTACGTCTCCTGCGAGGAGGACTACGGCAAGCCGGCTTGTAGCCACTTCGAGGAGCTCTACGGCATCAAGACCACCTACCAGCGTCTGTCCACCGAGGAGGTACTTGCCAAGATCGAGGAGGAGGGCGGCAAGCCGTCCGGCGACGTGTGGTTCGGCGGCACCACCGATCCTTACAACATGGCCTCCAAGGAGGGCCTGCTCGAGGTCGTGGAGCCCAAGAACGCCAGCCACCTGATCGACGACATCTACAAGTCCACCGAGAACGACTGGTACGGCATCTACAAGGGCATCCTGGGCATCATGTACAACAAGGAGGAGCTCGACCGCCTGGGCATCGACGCCCCCGAGGACTACGACGACCTGCTGGACGAGAAGTACAAGGGTCTGGTCTGGCTGGCCAACTACAACACCTCCGGTACCGCGCTGCTCTTCATGAACACCATGATCCAGAAGAAGGGCTCCGAGGAGGCCGGCATCGAGTTCCTGAAGGAGCTCGACAAGAACATCGCCCAGTACACCAAGTCCGGCTCCGGTCCGTCCAAGAACATCGGCACCGCCGAGTGCACGGTCGGCATCGGTATGCTGCATGACGGCATCTACCAGATCGTGGACAACGGCTACGACAACATCGGCCTGGTCGTCCCGAGCTCCGGTGCCTCCTTCGAGATCGGCGCCACCGCAGCCCTCAAGGGTGCTGCTCACCCCAACGCCGCCAAGCTGTGGCTCGAGTATGCCCTGTCGCCCGAGTGCGTCGACATGGCCAAAGACAACGGCTCCTATCAGTTCCTCGTCATCGACAACGCCACGCAGCCCGAGCAGGCCGAGGAGTACGGCCTCGATCCCGACAACGTCATGGACTACGACTTCGAGGATGCCAAGGAGAATTCCGAGAAGTACCGCACGGACCTCATGGAGGCCCTGGGCGGCGGCGACGACCGTTTCCAGACGGAGTAGCTGTAGTTTTGGACGTTATCGCAGATAGGTAGCGTACGGGGCTAGGCGGCACAGGTCGTCGCCTAGCCCTCTTTTATCCCGATTGGAGGTAAGGCGCCTCATGGCAAAAGCCAAGACAAAGCAAGGGGCGGAGCTGGAACGCGCGAAATTCTTCGGCGATCCCATCATGGTCACCACGATCGTGGTGCTCATCGCGCTCCTGACGCTCTTTATCCTGTACCCGCTCGCGGTGCTGCTCGTGGATTCCGTCGTCACAGACCAGGGTCTGTCGTTCTCGGTCTTCCAGCGCATCTTTGACATGCCGTCCTTTACCACGGCCATCACCAACACCCTCAAGGTAGGCTTCCTGGTAGGCATCTGCTCGGCCCTCGTCGGCCTGCTCTTTGCCTACGTGGAGGAGTACGTGGACCTCAAGACCAAGTTCCTGACGGGCCTTTTCCGACTCGTCTCGATGCTGCCGGTCGTGTCGCCCCCCTTCGTCCTGTCCCTGTCGATCATCCTGCTGTTCGGCAAGGCCGGCCTGGTGACCCGTCAGATCCTGGGTATCTACGACAACAACGTCTACGGCTTCTGGGGCATCTTCATCGTCCAGACCCTGACCTTCTTCCCCGTGTGCTACATGATGCTGCGCGGCCTGCTGCGCAACATCGACCCCTCCCTCGAGGAGGCCGCGCGCGACATGGGCGCCTCCCGCTGGAAGGTCTTCACGTCTGTGACCCTGCCACTGATCATGCCGGGCCTGGGCAACGCCTTCCTCGTGACCTTCATCGAGTCCATCGCCGATTTCGCCAACCCGATGATCATCGGCGGCTCCTACGACACGCTGGCGACCACGATCTACCTGCAGATCACCGGCGCGTACGACAAGCAGGGCGCATCGGCCATGGCCGTCGTCCTGCTGCTCATCACGCTCGCGATGTTCCTGGTGCAGAAGTACGTGCTCGAGGCCAAGTCCACCGCGACCCTGTCCGGCAAGGCCAGCCGCGCCCGCAACGCCATCGAGGACGCCTCCGTGCGCATCCCGCTGTCGGTCATCTGCGGCGTGATCGCCCTCTTCGTCGTCGTGATGTACGCCTGCGTGCCCCTGGGCGCCCTCTTCAAGACCTGGGGCCGCGACTACTCGCTCACACTGCGCTGGTTCGACGCGGTCTTCAACAAGTACGACGGCCTCGAGGCCTTCAAGGACTCCTTCCTGCTGTCGCTGATCGCCTCGCCGATCACCGCGCTCTTCTCGATGATCATTTCTTACCTGGTGGTCAAGCGCCAGTTCCACGGCAAGGCCTTCATCGAGTTCGTCTCCATGCTGGCCATGGCCGTCCCCGGCACCGTCCTGGGCGTCGGCTACATCCGCGGTTTCGTCAACGGTGTCTTTGGCACGGGCTTCCTCTCCAACATCTACAACACCGCCGCGATCCTGATCATCGTCTTCGTGGTCCGCTCGCTGCCGACCGGCACCCGCTCCGGCATCTCCGCCCTACGCCAGATCGACAAGTCCATCGAGGAGTCCGCCTACGATATGGGCGCCGACAGCTTCACGGTGTTCAAGACGGTCACGCTGCCGCTGATCAAGGACTCCTTCCTCTCCGGCTTCGTCACCACCTTCGTCCGCTCCATCACGGCTATCTCCGCGGTTATCCTGCTGGTCTCGCCCAAGATCCTCATGATCACCGTCCAGATCAACGAGTTCGCCGGCAAGGGTCAGTACGGCATCGCCTGCGCGTTTGCGACCATCCTGATCATCATCACCTACACCGCCGTGCTCATCATGAACACCATCATCAAGCACTGGGGCAAGGCAAGCGCCGCCAGCCACGTCGAGGAGGACTAACACTATGGCAAACCACAAGACTGCGGTCCGTCTGGACCACCTCTCCAAGATCTATCAGGACCCCAAGACGGGCGAGGACTTCTACGCGGTCCACGACGCCAACATCACGATGGAGCCGGGCTCCTTCACCTGCCTGCTGGGCCCCTCGGGCTGCGGCAAGACGACCATCCTGCGCATGATCGCCGGCTTCGAGAGCCCCGACGAGGGCGAGATCTACTTCGACGACCAGCCCGTCAACAGGCTCACGCCCAACAAGCGCGACACCGCGATGGTCTTCCAGAGCTACGCCCTGCTGCCGCACTACAACATCTACGACAACATCGCGTACGGCCTCAAGCTCCGCAAGATGGACTCCGCCACCATCAAGGAGAAGGTCACCAACATCATGCACCTGGTGGGTCTGGACGGCATGGAAGACCGCATGACCAACCAGCTCTCCGGCGGCCAGCAGCAGCGCGTCGCGCTGGCGCGCGCCCTGGTCATCGAGCCGGGCGTCCTGCTCTTCGACGAGCCGCTCTCCAACCTCGACGCCAAGCTCCGCGTGGACATGCGCACCGAGATCCGCCGCATCCAGCAGGAGGCGGGCATCACGGCCATCTACGTCACGCACGACCAGTCCGAGGCCATGGCCATCGCCGACCAGATCATCATCATGAAGAAGGGCGTCGTGGACCAGGTCGGCACCGGCCACGAGGTCTACAACAGGCCCTGCGACGAGTTTGTCGCGGACTTCATCGGCGAGTCCAACTTCCTGCGCGGCAAGCTGACGGCCAAGGACGAGACTGCCGACAGCGGTGTCGTGACCTATGCCGACCAGGATGTCAAGATCCGCTACGTGGACAACCACGAGCCGGGCGACGACGTCACGCTCGTCCTGCGTCCCGAGGCCGCGACCATCGCCGACGAGGGCCAGCTCAAGGGAGAGATCGTGCTGTCCCGCTTCATGGGCGCCTATCAGGACTACCGCATCAAGGTAGGCGACGACACGCTCAAGATCCAGGTCTACAACCCCCGCAACAAGAAGATCTACGAGGTGGGCGACACCGCCTGGGTCAACTTCGATCCCGCGGACGTGCACGTGCTGTAAGACGCTCTGTCGTCTTGCGAGACAGTCCGTCTTGCCTGACGAGATGGTCCTGCGCACCTAGATCAGCAGCCCGTGTCCCATCGAGAAGCGAGCCCCCAGATGCAGCGAAGCATCCGGGGGCTTTCCATTCCGCGTGCAGACCCGATAACCCGCGCAGAAGCCTACAGATAGAAGCTTATAGGCAGAAGCAGGGGATCACACAGGTGACATCGTCATCGCCGGTAGCAGGGCAGGCGAAGTGGAAGACGTCGCCGTTGGCACCAACCCGATTGAACCAAGTTACCCCATGGTCCTCCGAGCAGTCGGGGCTGGGAGAGCGGTTCCACCAGAGGCAGGGTTTGCCCTCCCAGCTCCTCTCCAGGGCTTCATTGTAGGTGGTGGAGCTGACCATCTTGTCCTGCCAGAGGCGGTACTGTGTGCCCTCGGCACCGAGGATGTCAGCCAGGTATGCATAGTCGGTGGAAAAGCCCGACGCCGGACGGCCGCCGCCCAGCTCCGTCATGGAGGGGATCCAGATGATGTCTTCGGTGGTGGTGACGCTGGAGACCTCACGCGTGGCACCGTCATTGTTGGTCAATTTGATCACGGGCGTGAGGACATCGACTAGCTCACTTGGGAGAAGGGCGCGGAAATCGGAATCCAGCCACACCCTGAGATCGCATTGCTCCCAGCCGCCTGAAGCCATGGTCTGCTCGGCCATGGGTCGTGCAGCCACCGGGTCGACAAAGGAGAAGGTAAGACCCGCCTTGCCCTGACTGTCGGCGCGGTCGTCATGGCAGAAGTCCACTACCTGCACGGAGGCTGTGGTACCGTCGGCGAGAGCGACTTCGTGGATCAGGTCGTCTACCATGCTGCCGTCCTTTTGAGCGATGCCCGCCTCCACGGCGAGGGACAGGGCTTCCTCTCTTGTGCCTGCATCCGAGAGACGATGCGCTAGATCCGCTAGGTCTCCCCAGGATTGATTGGCAAAACGCCGCGCGTTGCCGGCGGGCGAGGTTTGGCGCCACCACAGGGCTCCGCTCGCAACGACTGCTGTCGCAGCGGCAGCTCCTACGAGCAGTCCACGCCTTGAAATGCTTCTACCGCGCGTCGGTGTTTCTTCTGGCGAAGGCGCTGGGCTAGTTGCCGAACCCGGCGTGGACGAACCCGATGCGCGGTCAGTCGTCGGAAGAAATGCCCGGTCGGACGCTGAAACGGCTGCGGAATAATCTTGTGGCTGAGCTGCTGCGCTCTGGCCTGCCGGTATGCTCGCGAGAGTGAGGTGAGCGGCTCCCCGAGCAGATGCGTGGCGGCCGGGACCGGGGTGGTCGGTTGTCTGGCCGGTGACCGATGTCCTCCAGGCAGCGATTGCGTCGAAAAGATCCCCGGCGTTGGGACGGTCTGCTTGGTCCTGAGCAAGTCCGGACATGATAGCCCCGACCAGTCCCGCATCGTGTTCCTCGTGGAGGGAGGGAGTTGGAGGAAGGCCAGCTGTTTTTAGCTCGTAAGCCGACTCGCCCGGATGATCGACCAGACGGAAGGGGGTGTGGCCGCTGTACGTCTCGTAGAGCACGCTGCACAGGGCATACACGTCGATAGCGGGGGATCTGCGTGCCTCGAGGTAGCCACGGTCGGAGAGGGCGAGCATCTCGGGCGGCGCGTACTCGGGGGTGGCGTTGCGCCATACGTCCATGGTCATGGTGAAGGTGGCTTCGTCCCGGCGCATAAAGATGGCACTGCCCAGGTCGATGAGGCAGCACTCCAGAGGGGTGTTCGTGCTCCATGCGATCGGCGTGCCGACGGGAGTGGGTGCACCGTCTGGGGCGCCCATGCCGTTGGGGGTAGGCGCACCGTCTGGGGTAGTCTTGCCACCCGGACGGCGAAGCATGATATTGCGCGGGGAAATGTCACGGTGGGCGAAAGTACCCTCCAGATAGGTGGTGGAAACAAGCGCCCTCAAGATAGAGAGAGCAAGCGATGCGACAGCCAGTCCATCAATACCGGCGCCGTCTGGCGCTGGAGGCAAGAGATGCTGCTCCAGCGCATCGTGCAGAGTGATACCGTCCACCCACTCCATGAGGATGGCCGGTTCACCGTCACGTGTCACACCATAGCCGAGCACCTGAGGAAAGCCCTGTAGGTGAGAGACGGCGATGAGATTGCGATATTCCTCGAAGAGGGCGGCTTCGCGCCCGCGGCGGGCGGCGGGGTCGATATCGGCAGGCAGGGGTCGCAGGCGCTTGAGAGCAAAAGTCTCTCCTGCGGTGTTGAAGGCCTTCGTCACAACGCTCTAGGTAAGACGGTCGGCAGAGGGCGTGGGGGAGACCAAGAGTGTCATAAGTCTGCGACGCTCATGCTCTTCTTCGTCAGGGGCGACGGCGAAAGAAGTGTCTAGCTGCTGGAACTCCACCATGCGGAGGTCGCCCGTCTGCGGGGCGGGAGTTGCGAGATCGCCCGGGGTGTATCCCTCCTGGGTGACCTGCTGCTCACGGATAACCTGTTGCTCTCGACCGACGTTGGTTTCCCGTTCGTCCATATCAGTCTCCATTTCGGTGTGCGTCTCGTGCGCTGGCGTCCTGTGCGGGCGAGATGTTCATCACCAGGAATCGCGTCGTGCGTCCCAGGCAGAGGATGTCGCTATTGGCTATGGGTACGGGTGGGTAAGCGAGGGAGAGATCCTGCTGGTAGCGGGGAGGCTCCACCACGATGCGCTCGTGCGTATCGCCCGAGATCAAGATGGTGCCATTGGTGGATCCCATTCCCTGGGCGTACCAGACGCCGTCCGTGTCGCGGAAGACACGCAGATGCTGGCGAGACACATCGAAATCAACGGTATTGATGTCTTCAGGCGCGGAAGCCAAGGCGCCTATCACGGTGCCACGCGGTGTTGTCGATAGGGGCAGAAGTGCTCCTTGGGCCGCCGCTCCTACCAGACGCAGAAGTCCGAGACACACGTCTTGGTGGCTGCCCTCATCGGATGCTGTAACGAATCCCTTGCCCACTCTTGTCTCTGTGGTCGTGAGTCCCTGACTCAGAAAGGTTTGGGTGTAAGCCCCGACCAGCCGGATGGCTTCGGCTGGGTCGCCTAGACAGCCTGTGGCGACAAACAGCATGATGAGGAGCTTGGTTTTGTCTTGGGGAAGCGGATAGGTGCCATCGGAGATGCGGTCGCGCGCGTTGGCGTAGAGGGTGGCGTCGAGGGAGAAAGACGTGAGAGCCTCACCCATGGCTTTGCTTGCAGGGCCTGCGTAATGCTGCTCTACCTCGGCCAGGGTCTCCCCATCGTCCCCTAAGTTGCGGACGATCATGCGGAACAGCATAATCGCAGCTTTGGTGAGGTCGACGAACTGCTTGGTGGGAATCTGTCCAGGTAGAGCGTGGACCACATGGCGCGAGAGGAAGGTGCGGTCGTCGCAGGCGCGTGCCCGCAGGGATGTCTCCCCATAGGGGACATTGGTGCTCAGGAGCGTCAGGGCTGCGTCGCGATTGGAGATGCGTCCGAAATCCTTGAGGTCGGCGAACATGACGGAGCAAGGTGTTTCCATGCGCCCCCCTCGGTGAAATACGACGATGAATATGCTGGGGATAAATGCCTACTGGTTCAGGCGGACCAGTCGGGTATGGTGCCTGCAGAGCACGAAACGTAAGTTTACCATGTCTTTCACTGCCGCGGGCTCACGTAGCTGCTGTCGACGGTGATCTTGCAGACCGCCTCGGGCATGATGCCGCGGACCAGATCGCCCGCGCGGGCGCGAAGCTCGTCTTCCGTGAGCGGGAGGTCCGTGGGCCGCACGATGTCAAAGATCACGTTGGTATGCGTAGGGCCGGGCACGATGCGCAGGTCGTGTATCGTGATGCGCGGGTCGATGGTCTGCGCGAGCTCGGCGATGCGGTGGCGCAGGTCGTGGACGCCGGGGTCGTTGGTGACGATGGGGTCGTAGTGCAGGGTCATGATGAGGCCGTCCTGCTCCTTGAAGTCCTGCTCGATATTGTCGAGCAGGTCGTGGCTCTCGAGCGGGTCGGTCTCGGCGGCCATCTCAACGTGCGCGCTCGCAAACTGGCGACCGGGGCCGTAGTCGTGGATCATGAGGTCGTGGGTGCCGAGCACGCCGGGGTAGGAGAGGATCTTGCGCCGGATGTGCTCGACCATCTGGGGGTCGGGCGCGGATCCGAGCAGGGGGTCGAGCGTGTCGCGGACCAGGTCAAAGCTCGAGAGGATGATGAAGACGCCCACGGCGAGGCCCGCCCACCCGTCAAGCGCGATGCCGGTGGCTGCGGAGAGGGCCGAGGCGGCGAGGACCGCGCCCGTCGCGATTACGTCGTTGCGCGAATCGATAGCCGTCGCCTCGAGCGTCTCGGAGCCGATCGCGCGTCCCATGCGGCGGTTGTAGCGCATCATCCAGAGCTTGACGGCCATTGAGGCAAGCAGCACGGCGGCGGTGACCGCGCCGAACTCGGTGGGGGTGGGGCGCATGATCTTGCCGAGCGAGTCGCGCACCAGCTCGATGCCGACGGCGGCGACAAGCACCGCGACCACGAGGCCGGCCAGGTACTCGTAGCGCCCGTGCCCGTAGGGGTGTCCCGGGTCGGCGGGCCTGCTCGCCAGCTTGAAGCCGAGCATACTCACGATGTTGCTGGATGCGTCTGAGAGGTTGTTGACGGCGTCGGCGGTGATGGCGATGGAGCCGGCGGCCCAGCCCACGGCGGCCTTGGCGGCGGCGAGCGCGATGTTGCAGCCGATGCCGACGAGTCCCGCACGCTGCCCGAGCCGTGCGCGGGCTTGTGCGTCCGTCTTGCCGGCGGGAATGTCCGTCTTTTCGTCCGATGCCATAACAAAGCCCCCTATACACACGTATAGGGGGCAAGTTTACCCATTTGGGCCGCGAAATGACAACCGACCTGCGCAAGGAGGCGGACCACACAGGCACCGGCGAGCAGGCGGCGCAGCAGGCAGGTGCGCTACTCCTCTTCCTCGGCGAGTTTCTTGGCGGCGTCGAGGTAGCTGTAGAGCGTGTATTTGGAGATGCCGAAATACTTGCACACGCGCTGGCCGGACTTGGTGATCAGGAACGCGCCGCACTTGTCGAGGAAGCCGATCGCGCGGATCTTGTCCTGCTTGTTCATGAGGGCGATGGGCTTGCCGACAATCGCGACGCTCTGGTCGATGAGCTCGTCGAGCAGGGCGCTGATATTGACCGAACCGTCCTCGCTGACCTTGTGCGTGGGATGCGAGGTCGCCGTGAACTCGGTGAGGATGCGCTCGACGGCGATCAGCATCGTGATGTCGTAGTTGATGGAGAGCGCCGCGATCGGCTTGCCATTGGGGTCGCGGAAGAAAATCGCGGTGGATTTGATCAGGCGGTTGTCGGGCGTCTTGTTGAGGTAGGCGAACTGGTCGCCGAGCTTGTCGGCACCCTCCTGCAGCAGCGCGGCCATCTCGGGTGAGATGGAATCGCCGATGTCGCGGCCGGTCACATGCCCGTTTGCGATGGCGACGATGGTGGATGGCGAAGTGTCGAGGTGCTCGAGGTCGTGCACCACGACCTCGCAGTCGTTGCCGAACTGCGAGGCGATGCCCTTGGCAAGGCGCTCACAAAAATCGAGGATAGTGGGCGACATAGAGATGCAGCTCCTTTTTGCGCCATGGGCATGAGGCCGACCTGCGCGGGTGTCTTATCAAAAATCCCAATCAATAATATAGCGTTATCAAATATAAAACAAATTACGATTTATTGACAGAATCATCAACGTCAGCACCTATCGGCAAAGCCCATTTGCAGAAGCCATTGATGGGGTTCCGCTGACAGGGGCAAACGACGGGTTCCAATGACTGGGCTTATCGGCAGGCCAACGTCGGGCTCCGATGGCAGAACCTGCTGATTTGATAGTGGCGAAATATCTGGACTGCGTCCGCGGACGTTGCCCCTACACTAATCAGGCAACCCCGTTGTCGGGCATGATGACCAAGAAGAAAGGCAGTTGCCTCGTGAGCGATTTTGAAGAAAAGCAGGAAGTAGAGAAGAGCGAAGACACCAAGCTGGTCGACGCCCTGATGAAAGCGTCGCGCCTGATGCGCCAGCGCAAGGGTGCGATGATTGACGAGCGCCGCGCGGCGCAGGAAAAGAGCGCTGATCAGACGCGCGCCCTCAAGCTCCTGATGCTCAAGGATGAGATGGAGCAGCGCGAGATGGCCGACCTGCTCGACATGCGCCTGCGCGAGCTGGACGCCAATCTGGCCGAGATGGAGGAGGCGGGCCTCGTCGAGCGCCGCCTGCCCGAAGAGGAGGACATGCGCGCCATCGCCGTGAGCATCACGGAAACGGGCCGTGAGGCATGCGAGCAGGGCGTCAACGCTGACAAGGACCTGCCGCTCGTGCCGGGCTTTGCCGACGAGGACCGTGCGCAGCTCATCGAGCTGCTCGAGGGCCTCAACGCAGCGTTTGAGGCGCTCGGCTTGAGCGACGAACGCCCGCAGCGCGGCGGCCGCGACGACCGTGGCGGCCGCGGTTTCCGCGGCGGGCGCGACGACCGCGGCCCGCGCGGCGGGCGCGACGACCGCGGCCCGCGTGGAGGTCGCGACGACCGCGGCCCGCGCGGAGGTCGTGACGATCGCAGTTCGCGTGGCAACGACCGCAGTGGCTACCGCGGCGGCCGCGACGACCGAGACAGCCGTGGCGGTTACCGTGGCAACCGTGACGACCGCGGTGGATATCGTGGTGGTCGCGACGACCGTGGCGGACGCGACGATCGTGGCGGACGCGACGACCGTCGTGGCGGCTACCGCTCCGGCAACGGCACCCAGAGCGCGCGCTACGATCACAAGGACCGCAGCGACCGCGACGACCGCGGTGGCCGCGGCTTTGGCAGGCGCTACTAATAGCAGCAAGGCGATTGTCTCGAGGCGGCGCTTCCGTTAACGATTGCACGGATGACGGTTTTTCTCCTGGCCTGATTGTCTAGGCACTCGCATTCACGAATTGACGCTACGGAACGTTTCCGATGTCCCCGCCAAACGGCGGGGACATTCAGTAAACGGGCATCAAAGACACCGTGGGGGGCAGGGTCTTTGTCGAGGCGTCTGCGAGTACGCGGGTTAGGACTGCCAGCACGCAGATTAGGACCGCGAGTGCGCGGTTTAGGAGAGCGAGTACGAAGATTAGGACAGTAAGTGCGCAGCAGACGGTTTCATTCCTAAGAATGAAATTTGCAGGCAATGAATGTTGGGGCGACTACCTGCTGTTTTATCGGCTGGTCTCGCGGCGGTTCGACACCGGGAATCCGAATTGTCCAGAGTGCGATCCTGGCATGCGTACCGGGCGTCCTAAACCGCGTATTGGCAGTCCTGAATTGCGCATCACGTGTCCTAATCCGCGTATCAGTAGCTCCTGTCCAACTGATCAATGACCGGCGCCGGTGAAGACTGCGCTCCAAAGGCCGGTCGATGCTGCGCTTGTGCGGCGTCTGTCCATTCCTTCGTACACCAAGACGCCGATTGTGACCCCCGTGGCGTCGCGGGGGCATCTCGTGTACGGACCACTCGAGACGAAACTAAGGAATTCGTGCACCAAGCGGCTCTTTCTACGATCTCGTGTCTCCGGGGGTACGTTCATGTACGAATATGTCCGGCCGGCAGATTGCGATTCGTACATCAAGCGGTCTCACGTCGCCTTGGGGCGTGATTGAGGGTAACTGGTGTGCGAACGGCTCGTATTGGTGTCGCGTCGACTGCGCTATGGCGGATTGCTAGGATTGCCCGATGCGGCGGACGGACTTCACTGGCGGGCTAGCGCCGACAGACGAGAGACACAGGGTGCCGGGGTTTCTTCTCTGTCGCGGCGGCTACGGCAAGCGCGCCGGCGAAAGAGGCAAGAGCCTTGGCAAGAAGGACTTGGTCGCTGTGCGGGTCGAGCGGGGCTGCGTAGGTCTTTGCTTCGGGGTCGCCCGAGGCGTCGGTACCGGATGCGGACGCGAGCGTAGCCGAGAAGCCGGTGCCGTTGTAGGGCTCGAAGGCAGCGAATTTCTTTGCCTTCTTGGGCAGCGTGGCCACCGCGTGCGAGACCCAGCTAGCCGCCCATACGCCCAGCATATCGGTGCCTTGCAAAGCGACCTGCCGGAGGGGTTCGACGAGGCCCGCGGCGATGCGGTCGACGGCCTCCTGATAGGCAGGGGAGGCGGCGACGGCGGCGATTTCGCGTGCCGTTCGGGTGAGATGCGTGCCGTTTGCGTCCGCCGGAGCAGGGCCGGAGGCAGAAGGGCCGGGAGCAGAGGCCGGGGCGGCCGCGCCGTCGCGGGCGGCGGTGCCACCGGTATCGCCTGGTGCGCCGGCTGTGTTGTTCGAGGCGGCGGCAGCAGCAGGGGCCGTGTCGTTGCCAGAGCCGTCGCCGGCCGGTGCCTTGGCGCCGGGGAACATGTTGCGCAGCACAAACTCCGCCTGCACCGTGCGCAGCATCAGGTCGGTGTCGTCGAGGCCCAGGTGCTGCTCGCTCTCGGCGGCGTCGAGCGTGCCGCGACGGCGCGCCCAGTTCTCCAGCGTGGCGGGGTGCGACTCGCGCGGGAGGCTGCGTACGTCGATATCGACGCGGCGGCAGATGTCGCGCGTGTCGATCGGGACGATCTTGCCCGCCTTGCGCCCCTCGGCGTAGCCGTCGAGGAAAAGCATGAGCCACGAGTCCTCAAAGGCGGCGTTGTGCGCCATAAAAGGCTTGCTGCGTAGGAGCTTGAGCAGGCGTTTCTGCAGATCCTTGTCCTCGCGGAAGGTCTTGTGGCCCGCGAGCATGTCGGGCGTGATGTGGTGGACGCGCTCCAGCGGCACGGGACGGCCGGCCCACGCGGGCGGCAGGCCGCAGTAGACCGCCTCGCCATTTGCCGGCTTGGCGTCGGGTGTCAGGTCCATCGTCTCCCAGCCGACGTTGATGATGTAGCCGCGGTCGGGGTTGCGGCCCGTGGTCTCCAGGTCGATGCCGACGACCGAGCCCTTGATCGGCGCGGCCACATAGGCGACGGCCAGGTTGTCGAGGTTGCCGTTGACCTCGCGCGCGACCTTGCTCGCGCTCCGGCGCTGCAGTGCGGCGACACCGCGGACGAGGTCCTGCTCGGAGAGCGAGCGGGTGAGGTTCATGCCGTTGGAGTCCTCGCGGCGGCGTGCGATCGCCTGCGCCTGGGGGTCGTCGCTGGTCTCCACCAGGTCGCACAGGGTGCGGTTGCGGTCGGCGAGCTCGCGCACGAGGTCAAACGAGTAGCTCTCCTTGCCCGCGGGCTGCGCGAACCAGTCGTCGCGCAGGGTGCGGATGGCCTCCTCGGTGCGCTCGCGCTCCGCCTCCACGGCCCCCACGCCGTCGGCGAAGAGGAACTCGGGGATAAAGAGCGAGCTGGCGAGCTCGATGGCCTGGCTGACGTTCATGCGACTCCTGTCTGTGTGCCGCGGCGGGGAAGACGTACGTACCGATATCCTACTCCTCGCGCAGGACGTCGACTCGACTCCTCGCGCAGGACGGCGGCTCTACTTCTCGCCCTACTCCTCGAGCAGGACGGCGAGGAAACGCTCGCCATACCGCCGCGCCTTGGACTCGCCGATGCCCGAGACGTCCAGCAGCTCCTCGGCCGTGCGCGGGTGCACGCGGCACATGTCCTCGAGCGTCGCGTTGGAGCAGATGATGTACGGCGGCACGCCCTGCTCGCGCGCGAGCTCGGTACGTACGGCGCGGAGCCTCTCGTAGAGGCTGTCGCCGTCGGGTGCCGTGGGCTCCGTCGCGGTGCCCCCACCGCGCAGACCATCGTGCAAAGACGGACGTTCCCGCCCGGGGCGCTTGTTTTTCTTCCCCGGCTCCTCGCGGGCGACGCGGACGATGAAACGTTCACCCGCCTGTGAGGCCGCGCGCAGGAAAGGCCCGGACGCGTCGGTGAGCTCGATCACGGGGTAGGCGCCCTCGCTGCGGGCGAGGATGCCGCGGGCCACGAGCTCGGAGATCAGGTCGTGGATGCCGGCGGCGGGGACGTCGGACATGATGCCGTAGGTCGAGAGGGTGTCAAAGCCGTTGTCGAGGGTCTTTTGGTCGGTGCTGCCGCGCAGGATCTTGGCGATCGTGCCGGCGCCGACGGTGCGGCGGCGCTGCGCGAGGCGCGCGACGCACGAGACGACCTTGAGCGCGTCGACGGTGCGGTCGACCTCCTGCCAGCTGGTGCGGCAGTTGGAGCAGTTGTCGCAGGTGGCAGGAGCGTCTTCGCCGAAATAGGCGAGGATCTGGTGGCGGAGGCAGCCGGTGGAGGTGGCGTAGCGGACCATGTCGGCGAGGCGGCGCTCGTCGTGGGCGATCAGGTCGCGCTCCTCCTGCTCGGTCAGGTCGTCGCGTGTGGTCCTGGAGATGAGGAACTCGGCCGTGTGCAGGTCGGCGGGGGAGTAGAGGAGCAGGCAGGTCGCCGGCGTGCCGTCGCGGCCCGCGCGGCCGGCCTCCTGGTAGTAGGCCTCCATTGACAGCGGCAGGTTGTAGTGGACGACGAAGCCCACGTTGGACTTGTCGATGCCCATGCCAAAGGCGTTGGTCGCCACCATCACGCGACTGCGGTCGTAGATGAAATCGTCCTGGTTGCGGTCTCGCTCGGCGGCGGAGAGCCCCGCGTGGTAGCGGGTCGCCGCGATGCCGCGGTCCCGCAGCGCGTCGCAGACCTCCTCGACCGTCTTGCGCGCCATGCAGTAGACGATGCCGCTCGCGTCGGGGCGCTCGCGGACAAAGTCGACGAGCTGGCGCTGCTTGTCGCGGCGGTCGCGCGGATGGCGCAGCTCGAAGGTCAGGTTGGGCCGGTCGAAGCTGGCGACGACGCGCAGCGGGTCGCGCAGTCCCAGCGAGGAGGCGATGTCGCGCCGGACAGCCTCGGTCGCGGTCGCCGTGAGCGCGCAGACGGGCGGGCGCTGGGGCAGGTTCTCGACAAACCAACGTATCCGCTGGTAAGAAGGGCGAAAATCGTTGCCCCACTGCGAGATGCAGTGCGCCTCGTCCACCGCGAGGAGGGCGACACCCCGCTCGGACACGGCATCGAGGAGACGCTCGTCGTCGAGGCGCTCCGGGGCGACGTAGAGCAGCCGGCAGGCACCCTCGCGCACGCCGCGGAGCACGTCGGCCTGGGCCTGGTAGTCCAGCGAGCTATTGAGATAGTCGGCTGCGGCGCCCGCCTGGCGCAGCGCCCCGACCTGGTCGGCCATCAGCGAGATGAGCGGCGAGATGACGACCGTCACGCCCTCGCTCATCAGGGCGGGCACCTGGTAGCAGATCGATTTGCCGGCTGAGGTCGGCATCACCGCGAGCACGTCGCGCCCGGCGAGCACCGCGTCGATGATCTCGCGTTGGTGCGGGCGGAAGCTCTCATAGCCAAAGACCTGCCGCAGCACGTCCTCCGGGGCCATATCCTCCGGGGTCATGCCTACCCCGCAGCGACGGGGAGGACGAGCCCCGCCGCCGCGGGGTCGAGCCAGGCTGGCAGCGTGGGCGATACGACGCGCGCGCAGGTGTAGGCGTCGGCGAGGCCGAGCGTCGCCGTGGCGCGGTAGGTGTCGCCCGCATGCTCGAGCAGGACGGCGCGCTCGACGGCTGCGCAGGGGGAGGAATCCGCAGCGTCGGCCGACTGGGGGTCTCCCGTCCCCTCCAGGGGCAGGAGCAGCTTGGTCCGCTGATCCTGCGGGTCCCAGACGGGGGCGGCGTGGCGCCAGTCGGCGCGCGCGTGCGCCACGGCGGTACCGATCGTGGAGGCAAGCGGCGTCAGCGCGTCGTCGACCTCGACAGGCGCGTCGGGAGCCAGACGCACGTCGTCGAGGGAGACCAGGTAGGTTGCAGGCGCCGGCGGCTCGAAGCCCGGCGTATTCAGTCGCGCGCACGTCCCGCCCGCCCCGGCGACGGAAAAGCCGGACAGCCTCCAGGGCGTCGTGCCGTTGCCCGGTGTGAGGCAGGCGTAGACCGGCTGATAGTTCCCGGTGCGGAGACCGGTGTGCCAGGCCGCAAAGGAACCGTCGGGGCACACGGAGAGCTTGTCTTGGGAGACCGCGGCGGCAAAGGTCACGCAGAGGTACTCGCGTAGCACGCGGTAGGGCTCGTCCTGCGTGCCCCATGGCTCGGCGGGCGTTATCCGCAAGAGGTCGTCGCAGACGTTCTCCCAGCTGGGGAAGACGAACGTCTCCGACACCTGGCGCAACGGGCTCACGCGGCGGTAGGCCGGCAGGCGGACGGCGGAGAGCCTCGCCCAGGCGCCTTCGAGCGCGACGGCCGCGCCTTCCGCATCGGCCCCCTCGTGCTGCTCGCCGGTCGTGTCGCCGTCCACGGCGACGACCTCCCAGCGCTTGCCGGTGCGTACGCGGCTGCGGCGATTGAGCGAGATGGTGATGGGGGAGCCGTCCTCGCGCAGGTAGCGCAGGGGAAACTCGGCGTGGGAGCGCGTGGCCTCCAGGGTGCCGGTGGAGAGGGCGACCTGCCAGTCCTCCTGGACCGTGGTGTGGAAGTCCGCGTCGATGGGCAGCACGCGGGCGAGGGCCGCCGCCAGCTCGTCCGGGCAGTGGACCTCCATCCAGAAGTCCTGGGGCAGGTAGTCGCGGCGCGGCGCGCGCAGCGGCTCCGGGGCGGGCGCGGTTGTGCCTTCCGCGGGCGTGGCCTCGCCCTGTGCGGTGGCTACGGGCGCCTCCGCTGCGGCTTGATCGGCGGCGGTTGCGGCGCGTGCCGCCTCCCGTTCCGCCCGTGCGGCCTCCTGCGCCCGCGACTCGGCGAGGATCTCCGCGAGTGTCTTTGCGACGGAGTAGTCGGGTTCGGGCTCGTCGTACCAATCGTCGTCTACGGCCGCCGCGGCCGGCGCCTCGGTGGGCACCGCGTTCCCGGACTCTTGATCGGGAGCCGCTGTTTCCCGCGGCTCTGCGTCGGTCACGGCCGCCGCGGCATCGGTCCCGGACGGCGCCGTGTCGCCCTCGGGCTCCTGCGCGACGGCCGGTGCGGGCTCGGTCGCCGCGGGTGCGGGCTCGGTCGCCGCGTCGGCCTTTTGGGCGTCTGCCGCCCCGGCCGCGGGTTCGGGTGTCTTCTCTGCCGCCTGTTCCGAGGCTGCCCCGGCAGCTGCCGCACCTGCATCCGCCGATGCCTGAGCCGCCTTTTTGCCGGCCTTCTGCGGGCGGGGCTGCGGTTTGACGGGTCTGAGCGCCGCCTTCTTGCGCTTCCAGGGCTTGCCGCCCTTCTTGGCGGGCTTGGCCTCCTCCTGCTCGCCCGCAGCGGCGAGCGCCTCGTCGAAGTCGTCGCGGCGGACGACCGTCGCGTACACGCGCCCGCCCTTAAAGGCGGTGAGCGTCACGAAATCGAGCGACGCGAGCAGGTCCGCGGCGTCCGTGTACTCGAGGGCTATGGGGTCGATGCCGTCGGCTGCGAACGCCTCCTCCACGCGGGGGAGGAAGGCCTGCGTCCCGACGCCGAATTCGCGGGTGAGCAGCCCATAGAGATAGAGCAAGTTGTTTGCTGTGAGTTTTGTAGCCATGTCGTCCGCCTTTGCTTGAGTGTTTCCTTCTCTAGAGTAAGGCACTTCGGGGTAGGATGTGCACATCTATGTAAAGAAAGGGTTAGCCGCGCACGCGAGCCCGGCTTCGCGCGGCGACCCGTCTGCGTCGGGGATGAGGACCATGAAACATGCAAAGACGGACGCTCCGCTCGAGGCGGCCGAGACGGCGGCGGACTGGAGCCGCGCGCGCCTCGTGACGATGGCGGCGGGCACGCTTGTCTTTGCGCTGCTGCTCGTCTGGGTCGTCCGCACAGGTGTGACGCCGCTCGACGCCGCCGTGATCGAGGCGGTGCTTCCCCTGAGGACCGACGGGCTCACCGTGGTGGTCAAGCAGGTCACGAGCCTGGTGCTGCCGCCGGTGCTGCTGGCCGTGTCCCTCGCGGTCGCGCCCTTTGTCCAGGCGCGGCACCCCTGGCTCTACCTGGCCCTGGGCACCGGGACGGCGAGCCTGCTCAACTCGCTCGTCAAGCTGCTCGTGGCTCGGCCCCGCCCCGACGAGGCGCTGCGCCTGGCGATAGAGACGAGCATGAGCTTTCCCTCCGGGCACACGATGGCGGCGATGAGCTTCTACGGCCTGCTGATCTACCTGCTGTGGCGCACGTCCGCGGGGCGGCTGCCGGGGCGCCGGCTGTGGACGGCCCTCCTGGGCCTGCTCATCCTGGGCATCGGGCTCAGCCGCATCTACCTCTGCGTGCATTACGCCACGGACGTGCTCGCGGGCGTGGCGCTCTCGCTGGTCTGGCTGTCCCTCTACACCAAGGTCGCCGACCGTCTGCTCTGAACGATGGCGCGGCAGCCGGGTGCGGATGGCACGCCCGTCCGATGCGGATGGCACGCCCACCCGGTGCCTCACGCATGCCTCGGCGCGGGAACGTCGGACACCCCCGCCATGCTCTGCCTGAGCGCCCGGTCAAACTCGGCGATCATCGACCAGACGTGGGCGGAGTCGCGCCAAGCCACGCTGACGGGCAGGGCGGCTCCCTCGCCGAGGTCGATGATGCGCATGCCGACGGCCTCCGGGTCGGGAAACGTCCGCGCGGCGAGCTGCGACCCGCAGAAGCAGGCCCCGACGCCCAGCTCGGCCAGGGCGGCGAGCGTCTCGGCGTTCTTTGAGTAGGCGCGGATGTCCGGGTCGATGCCCTCGCGGACAAAGGCGTCGCGCGCCACCGACCCGGGCACGTCGCGCTCGCCCACCAGCAGGAAGGGCAGGCGCTCGAGCGCCTTGAGGCCGCCGTATCTCGCCGCCTGCTTGACCGCGGCCTCGACCCCGTCGCCGTAGTAGCGCTCCAGCAGGTCCTGCCGGCAGAGCAGCACGACCGTCTCGTCGTAGAGCTTGCGGACGACGAGGCCCGGCTCGTCCTGCTCGACCGTCGCCACGACCATTTCGAGCTGCCCCTCGCGGAGGAGCTGCACGAGGTCCTGGTTTTCCTCCTCGTAGAGGCTCACGGTGACCTGCGGGTGCTCGGCCTGAAAGCCCGCGATGGCGTCCGGCATGATGATGTGCCCGCGCGTGCTGGCGACGCCCACGCGCAGAAGTCCGCGCTGGTCGCCCGAGATGTCGCGGAACTCCTGCTCCATCGCGCGCCGCTGCGCCTGGAAGCGTCGGGCGTAGGCCAGGAACTCCTCGCCCGCGTAGGTGAGCGAGAGGGGTGCGTGGCGGTCGATCAGGCGGGCGCCGAGCTCGCGCTCGAGGTTGGCGATGTGGGCCGACAGCGTCTGCTGCGTGACCGAGAGGCGCTCCGCCGCACGGGTAAAGCTGCGCTCCTCCGCCACGGCGATGAAGTAGTCAAAGCTGCTGAAGTTCATACAGGTCTCCTAGCAGGCGATTCGTTTGTCTTCCCGCATTTGACGCGCCAGTGCGGGGGCGTGAAGACACACGGTGCTACCACAAATATTACTTGTGAATCTTACGACAAAAAACAGTTGGACTTCAAGAGCCGAGGAGCCCACACTAAATCGTGCGCAAGAAAGGATTGATGAGAAGGCACGCGAAGAAACACTCGACGGGAAACGGAGGGCATCGCATGGTGGAGTACGGGGTGCTCGGTGCGTTTGCGGTCATGCTCGTGGTCACGATGGGCGTGGGCATGCCCCTGTGGGGGTCGCTGCTGCTGGGGTTGGCGCTCTTCGTGGGCTACGGCCTCTACCGCGGGTACACCCTGGGCGAGCTCGGCCGCATGGCGCTCTCAGGCACGCGGACGATCGGCGGCGTCCTCTCCCTGCTGGTCATCATCGGCATGATCACAGCCGCCTGGCGCGCCGCGGGCACGATCCCCGCGATCGTGTGCCTGTCGGCCCGGCTCGTCTCGCCCCGTCTCTACCTGCTGGTGGCCTTTTTGCTCTGTTCGGGCATGTCGATGCTGATGGGCACGTCCTTTGGCGCCTCCGCGACCATGGGCGTGATCTGCATGAGCATCGCCCGCGCAATGGGCGTCGACCCGGCGCTCGCCGGCGGCGCGATCCTCGCCGGTGCCTATTGCGGCGACCGCTGCTCGCCTATGTCCTCGAGCGCGTCGGTCGTGGCGACCATCACGGACTCCGACCTCTTCGACAACGTCGACCGCATGATCCGTACGGGTGCCGTGCCCTTCGTCGCCAGCTGCGGGCTCTACGCCGTCGTCGGCAGCCTGACGGCGGGATCGGGCATGGTCCCCGACGTCGCGCAGGCCTTCGTGCGGGTCTTTGACCTCAGCCCGGTGGTCCTGCTGCCCGCCGTCGCGGTCGTCGTCTTGTCCCTCTGCAAGGTCGACGTGCACAAGACCATGCTCGTGAGCTTGGCTTTGGCCCTCGCGATCTGTGTCGGCGTGCAGGGCGTCGCGGTCCGGGACCTGCCCGCGCTCCTGTGGGGCGGCTTTCGCGTGGCTGACCCCGAGCTCACCCACATGATCGACGGTGGCGGTATCGTCACCATGGTCGAGATCGTCGCCATCATCGCGATCGCCGCGAGCTATGCGGGCCTCTTCGAGGGCACGGGCCTGATCGCGGGCATGCGCGGTGTCGTCAACGGTGTCTCGCATCGCTACACGCCCTTTGTCGGCGTGCTGGCCACCAGTGTCTGCACCTCGATTATCAGCTGCGAGCAGACCTTGGCCGTGATGCTCACCCAGCAGCTGTGCGGCGAGGTTGAGGGCACGGGGTCGGCGCTCGCGCTGGACCTGGAAAACAGCGTGGTTGTCGTCTCCGCCCTGGCCCCCTGGTCCATCGGGTGCGCGGCGATCCTGTCCTTTGTGAGCGCGCCGGCGACGAGCGTGCTGTGGGCCTTCCTGCTCTACCTGATCCCGCTGTGGACGCTCGTGCTCTCGTGGCGCGAGCGCACCGACCCGGCGTTCGTCGACTCCGCTGCCGGCCACCTCATGGGCCTCGGCGCGCACGACGACGCCCGCCGCTTCCGTCCCGCGGAGGCGTAGTCCGCTACTGGAAGCGGAGTGACTCGACGGGGTTGAGGCGGGCGGCACGGCGCGCGGGGTAGTAGCCAAAGACGATGCCGATGCCCGCGCAGATGCCCGTCGCGGCGGCGATGGCGGTGGGGGAGAGCGCGGGCGTCACGGTCATGCCGTCCGCCAGGGAGGACGCGGCGCCGGTGAGTGCCCACGAGGCCCCGTAGCCGAGCAGGATCCCGAAGAAACCGCCCACCAGGCAGAGTGTGACGGACTCCAACAGGAACTGCTTGGTGATGTCCGAGCTGCGGGCGCCGAGCGCCTTGCGCAGGCCGATCTCGCGGATGCGCTCCGTGACGTTGGTGAGCATCATGTTCATGATGCCGATGCCGCCCACGACGAGCGAGATGCCCGCCACCGCGCTCATCATCAGGCTGAAGGTGGACATGGTCGCGTTCATCTGGTCGATCATCGACTGCATGGCGGTCACGTCCACGTATCCGCTCTCGTCGTCGTCCGGGTCGATACCCAGGTAGGAGCAGAGGAATGTCCGGGTACGATCCGCGAGGTCGTTGGCGTCGACATCCTCACGTGCATAGCCGATGACCTGCGCGTATCCGTCGTACACGTCGGGCAGGCGCGATACGGCCGTCTTGTAGGGTACGTAGCTCTCGGCCTGATAGGCGTTTGCGGCCTCTGCCACGCCGATCACGGTGAAGGAATCGTTGCCGATCTTGACGGATTTGCCGACCGCGTCCGAGCCGCCCCCGCCGTAGAGCTTCTTGGCCACCGGCTGGCTGAGCACGATGACCATACTGCCGGCGGAGGCGTCGCGGTCGGTAAAGGACGACCCCGCGACGAAATTGACGGTCCCCGCGTCGAAGTACGCCGCCTCCACGCAGACGAGCGAGGCGCCCTCCTCTGTCTTGGTGCCATCGGAGATGTTGGCGGAGGAGTACGTCAGGCCGGTCACAAAGTCGTAACCGGGCACGTTGAGCTCGATCTGCTCGAGGTCCGTCTCACCGAGCTCGCGGGTGGGCGTCCAGGCCGAGATGTAGAGCATGCGGGCCTGGTCCAGGCCGAGCTCGCCGACCAGTGCCTGGCTGATGCCGCCGATCAGCGATGTCATGGCTATGACGGCGGCGATGCCGATCACGATGCCCAGGATGGTGAGCAGCGAGCGGCCCCGGTTGGCGTCGAGCGCGGAGAAGACTTCCCTCATCAGGTCGCGGAACCTCATGTGCGGCTCACCTTGCCCTCATGCGTCGAGACGTACGCCCGCTCCTCGGCGTCGGTCAGCAGGCGCCCGTCGCGGATGTGCACGGTGCGGTCGGCCCACCGCGCCACCTCGGGGTCGTGCGTGATGAGCACGATCGTCTTGCCCCGGTCGCGCAGGCCCGAGAAGGTGCGCAGGACCATCTCGCCGGTGGCGGAGTCGAGGTTGCCCGTGGGTTCGTCGGCGAGTATCAGCGCCGGGTCGTTGACCAGCGCGCGGGCGATCGCCACACGCTGGATCTGGCCGCCCGAGAGCTCGTTGGAGCGGTGCCCGTAGTACTGCTCGGGCAGGGCGACGGCGGCCAGTGCCTTCCAGGCACGCAGCTCGCGTTCGGCGGGGGCGATGTGGGAGTAGAGCAGCGGCAGCATCACGTTGCGCAGCACCGTGGCACGCGGCAGCAGGTTGAAGGACTGGAAGACGAACCCCAGGCGAGTCGCGCGTATCTCGGCCAGCTCGTCGTCGTCGAGCCGGCTCACGTCGATGCCCTCGAGCAGGTAGCTGCCGCTCGTGGGCACGTCGAGGCAGCCCAGGATGTTCATGAGCGTGGACTTGCCCGAACCGGAGGGGCCCATGATGCAGAGGAACTCGCCGCGCTCGACCGTCAGGCTTACGCCGCGCAGCGCGTGCGTGAACCCCGCAGGCGTCTCGTAGATGCGGTGGACGTCGCGGACGTCGATGACCGGCTTAGCCATAGGTGACCGTCTCGTCCGCGGGGATGCCCTCGTCGCCAGCCATGCCACCGCCGAGCAGCACGAGGTCGTCTTCGCTGATGTCGCCCTTGATCGCGGCCGTGGTGGTGCTCTGCGCGACGACCTCGACGGGTACGTCCTCCGTCGTGTAGGTGCCGTCGTCCGCGTAGGTGACGACCGTCACGGTGCTGGACCCGTCGTCGTCGACCGTGAGGGCGGTCACGGGCACGGTCAGCGCGTCTTTGACCTCTTGCGCGACGATCTCCACGCTGGCGGTCATGCCCGGCTTGATCTGGGCGTCGGGCTGGGGGATCAGCAGGGCCACGGTGTAGGTGACGCTGCCGGAGCCGTCGCCCGACCCGTCGCCGGTCGCGACGGTCGCGATGGACTGGACCTCGCCCGCGCAGGAGACGTCGGGCAGGGCGGAGAACGTCACGGTCGCCTGTTGCCCGACCTTGATCTTGTTGATATCCGTCTCGTTGACCTGCACGCTCACGCGCAGCTGGCTAAGGTCCGCTATCTGGATGAGGCCGTCCGAGCCGCCGCTCGCCTTGCCCGACGTATCGCTCACGCCGGCGGCAGCCGTGGCGCCCGGTACGGCGTTCATCACGACGATGGCGCCGTCGGACGGGGCGGTCACGGTGCGCTTGTCGGTCGCCTTGACCGCCTCGTTGTAGGCCTCCTGCGCGGACTCGAGCGTGAGCTGCGCCGACTCCACGCCGACCTGCGCTGCGTCGATGGCGTCCTCGGCGGCGTCGACCCCCGCCTGGGCGTCGGTGACCGCGGCGGCGAGCTCGGCAGACGTCGTGCCCGCATCGCTGCCCGCGGCATCGGGGTCGTCGGTATCCGTCTGCGGTGCCGGCGGGTTGGCCTGTGCGTTTTTGGCGTCGGCGAGCTTGGCCTTGGCGGTCTTGAGGTCGGTCTCGGCGCTGCCGAGCGTGGCCTGGGCCGAGCTCATGCCGTTCTTAGCCTCCTTGACCTGCTGGTCGGCCTCGCGGACGGCTTTGTCGAGGTCGTCGTTTCTGAGGGTGAAGAGGGTCTGGCCCTTCTTGACCGTGTCGCCCTCCTTCACGAGCACCTGGTCGATGGTGCCGTCCACCTCGGGGTTGACGATGACGGAGGAGACGGGCTGAGCCGCGCCGTTCACGGTGACGGAATCGACGAAGTCCTCGTGCGTGACGGGCGCTGTGGCAAGGTCGGTGCCGGTGTCGTCTGCGGGCGGGCGTGTCGCGATCACGACGGCGACGACGGCCACTGCCGCAAGCACGCCGGCGACGGCGAACTTGATGATGCGCTTCTTTTTGCGCTCGGCCCGGTGCTTCATCAGGGACTGGTAGGCGAGGCTCTGCTCGAGGTCCTCGTCATCCGTGCCGTCGAGCACATCGAGCGTGCCAGGGACGCTGGCGAGCAGGGCGGTCTTGTCTGGCTGCTGATCGGTGATCTTACCAGCGGATGCATCGGTCTTTGCCAAGTGCTGCATGACTGCCCCTTTGACTGCAATATTGATGTGATTGGTACGGCTTGCGGTGCGATTGGATCACGGGACCATTCGATATGCCCAACTGTATCCGCGCAATCGAGCAACTTCAAGGCGCAAGGGCATTACGAAGTCTTACGATATCGGTATGGAGCGACAAAAGGTGATATCGGTGGGGCAGACGGCGCATGGGGCGGCGCAACAGGCGCTCGTGGTCGCGCGCGACGCGTACTTCCTCGCGGCAGACAAGCCTGCGGGCTTGCTGGTGCACGGCGACGGTACGGGTGCCGCCACGCTCACCGACCAGGTGACCGCGTACCTGCGCGCGCACGGATCCGATGCCGTGCCGCAGGCGGTGCAGCGCCTGGACGTGCCGACGACGGGGCTTGTGCTTTATTCGCTCGACAAAGCCACACAGCCCGCCTTTGACGCCCTGGTCGCCGGCCACGACATGCGCAAGCGCTACCTCGCGGTCGTCTCAGGCGTCTGGCCGGCACGCCCCCAGGTCATCGACGCGCCGATCGGCCGCGACCGCCACGACTCCCGCCGCATGCGCGTGAGCCGGACGGGCAAGCCTGCCCGGACGCGCGTAGAGCTGCTCGAGCGCCGCGGTCCGTATTCGCTGCTGCTGGTCGAGCTGCTGAGCGGCCGCAAGCATCAGATCCGCGTGCATCTGGCGAGCCGCGGCTTTCCCATCGTGGGCGACGGCATCTATGGCGGCAGGGCCAATGCGGGCGGACTCATGTTGCACGCTTGGCGGGAGGAGTTCGACCACCCGATCACGGGGGAGCGCGTCGCGCTCGAGACGGTGTGGCCGGAGCGTTTTTCTTCTCTAGGATTTCATCCGCGGCTGTCATAATCAAAGACAGACGGACGCGGTCTTGCGCATGCACGCATGCAGAGGGGACATAGGTATATGCGCGCATGCCTACGCGGTAGGCGCATACCCGTACGGGAGAGCAGCGTCTGCGACGTGTGTCTTTGAGATGCGAGACGGCCCACGAGGAGAGGGGAAGCCATGCCCAATACCATGCGCGGTGTCTATACCAACCTGAGCGATATTCGCCGCAAGGTGTTCCGCGAGGTCGCGCGCATCTGCTACGAGATTCCCGCGGACCCCGAGAGCGACGACTCCGATTTCGACAAGGCGTTCGACGATCTGCCGTACGACATCCTGCCCGGCGATGTGGCGACCTACCGTGAGTCCGTCTTTCTCGAGCGCGCCATCATCTCGGAGCGCATCCGCCTGGCGATGGGCCTGCCCCAGCAGGGCGTCGACCGCCCGACGCACATCTCCGAGGGCATCAACCAGGCGCAGGCCGAGAACCTAGGCTACTACACGCCGCCCCTGATCAACGTGATCAAATTCGCCTGCAACGCCTGCAAGGACAACGTGTACGCCGTGACGGACTCCTGCCAGGGCTGCCTCGCGCACCCCTGCCGCGAGATCTGCCCCAAGAAGGCGATCAGCTTCCACCAGAAGCGCGCCGTGATCGACCAGGACCTCTGCGTGCAGTGCGGCATGTGCGAGAAGACGTGCCCCTACCACGCGATTCACCACCACGTGCGCCCCTGCGCGGACGCCTGCGGCATGCACGCGATCGGCTCCGACGAGCACGGCCGTGCCGAGATCGACTACGACAAGTGCGTGTCCTGCGGCCAGTGCCTGATCAACTGCCCCTTTGGCGCGATCGCCGACAAGAGCCAGATCGCCCAGGTCATCTTCTCGATCATCTCGGGCGACGAGGTCATCGCGGCCGTCGCCCCGGCCTTTGTCGGCCAGTTCGGCGGCAAGGGCAACGTGGGCAAGCTGCGCGAGGCCTTCCGCCAGCTGGGCTTCTCGGGCGTGGAGGAAGTCGCGCTCGGCGCCGACCTCTGCACGGTGCAGGAGGCCGAGGACTTCCTGGCCGAGGTGCCCGACAAGCTGCCCTTCATGGGTACGTCCTGCTGCCCGGCCTGGGCCTCCATGGCAAAGAAGGAATTCCCCGAGTATGCCAACTGCATCTCCATGGCGCTCACGCCCATGGTGCTGACGGCGCGCATGATCCGCACGCAGCATCCGCACGCAAAGATCGTCTTTGTGGGGCCGTGCGCGGCAAAGAAGCTCGAGGCCATGCGCACGTCCGTCCGCTCCGAGGTGGATTTCGTCCTGACCTTTGAGGAGATGGCGGGCATGATGGACGCCAAGGGCATCGACTACCTGAGCCTCGAGGACGACAACAAGAGCGACTTCGACGTCGCGAGCTCCGACGGCCGCGCCTTTGCCGTGGCGGGCGGCGTGGCAAACGCGGTGGTCAACGCGATTCACGACAAGTACCCCGACCGCGAGGTCAAGGTGGCCAACGCCGAGGGGCTCGATGACTGTCGCAAGATGATGAAGGACGCGGTCAAGGGCAAGTATCCCGGCTACCTGCTGGAGGGCATGGCCTGCCCGGGCGGTTGCGTCGCCGGCGCGGGCACGCTCGTGCAGATCAACCGGTCTGCCGCCGCGGTCAAGCGCTACGCCAAACGCTCGCCGTACGCGCATGCGACCGAGGATCAGTTCCTGGATATGATTCCCGAGCTTGTGACCAAGTTCCGTACTGCCGACGGCGCGGATGCCGGTGAGGCGCCGTCGGGCGATGCCGCGGGGGCGGACAAGGCCTAAGCGGAGACGGTTGCGGACGAGGTGGGTGTCGGATGAGGTGCCGGCTGGGCTGATATTCTCGGCCTAGCCGGCGTATCTCCTCCGAGCGCATCCATCGCTGAGACGCTATCGGACGCGTTTCGATGGCGTTTCACAAATTTGAACGTACCCCGATGATGGCTTGGCGAGGATCCGAGGGCGCGGCGCACATCCCCATGATGTAGGGGATGCCGGTGCGCGGGGGGGACACCTGGCGCAAGGGATGCCTAGCGTATTTGGATAAATAAATCCGGCAGTCGCATCTACGGCTGCCGGATTATCAGACGAGAAAAACCATACCTGGACGAACCAAGAAGACGAACCAAGAAGGCAAAGTCCCTTCTCGACTCGAAGGCCTACGCCATCTTCTCGGTCTTGGAGGAAGCGTAGAAGGACGCGTGGTCAAAGACGTCCTTGATCGTCTTGCCGTGGATGAACGGCAAGGTCAGGAACTCATCGACCGTGGGGACGAGGTCGCTGCAGTCCACAAAGTGGTTCTTGCTGTTGCGGATGCTCGTGTCCTGGGCTCGCCACGCCTCGTAGTTCACATCGGTCAGATAGTAGACTTTGTTGTCGACCTTCATGTAAACCGAGTGATTGTAGTGGAGGTAGTCGGCGAGCTGATCGTAATTGATGTCGAGCGCCTCAGAAGCTTTCTTGCCCATATAACCACCTTTCCTCGGATGGGGTAAGCATGGTGTCATCTTAGCCCGCGGGGAATGTTTTTATTCCGTAAGCCGTCTACCGATAGGTGTGCGGTACATCACGCCTCGGCGGCGGTGCGATCGGGGCAGGTCATACGGCAGCATGCACAGTCGCATGCACGGCCTCGTGTGCAGTCGCACGCGCCGTCGCGCACACGGCTGGCGCACCGCCGCGAAAACAGTCCCACGTGTGGGACAAAAACCTAGTCGCTGCTACGGCAGATCTGGGCAAGGAGTTGGTCTGTGTCGGAGACGATGACGGGAGCGCCGAGGCCGACGAGCACATTGCGGTCGCGAAATCCCCAGTCGACCGCGATGCAATCGATGCCGGTGTTGCGCGCCGTCGCCAGGTCTACCTCGGAGTCGCCGACGTAGACGACCTCGTCCCGGCCGACCCCGAGCTGGGACATTACCGCCTCGACCGTGTCGGGGGCGGGCTTGCGGCGCACGCCCTCGCGCTCGCCGACTGCAGCGTCAAAGACGCCCGGGAAGTAGCGCTCGACCAGCTCCTGCACCGCGAAGTCGCCCTTGTTGGAGACGACCGCGCGCTTGATGCTGCGGCGGCGCAGCTCGGCCATCAGGTCGAGGATGCCGGGGTAGGGGGCGGTCTTCACGACGCAGCGCTTCGCGTAGTCCGCCTTGAATTCCGCCAGGATCTGCTGCTCGAGCTCGTGCGGGGTGCCGGCGGGCACGGAGTGCGCGATCAGGTAGTCCATGCCGTTGCCCAGGTGCTGGCGCACCTCCGGGCGGGGGGAGGCGGGCATGTCGTGGAGGGCCAGGGCATAGTTGACGGAGTCGGCGAGGTCGTCCAGCGTGTCGAGTATCGTGCCGTCCATATCGAAAATCGCTGTCGTGTAGGCCATGCGTGCTCCAGGTCCGTCTTGGTAAAAGTTCCGTTTGTATGCTAGACTATTCCGCTGCATGTCGAAGGACGACACAGCATTTGCAAAAAGGAGCATCCGTGGGTTTCCTCAACATTCTACTGACGATCGTTTTCTTCCTGTCCGCCATCCTGACGAGCATCCTCATCCTGATGCACTCCGGCAAGGGCACGGGTGTCTCGGACATGATTGCGAGCTCGATGTACAACTCCAATTCCGGCTCGGCCGTGTGGGAGCAGAACCTCGACCGTCTGACCGTGATCTGCGCGGTCGTCTTTGGCGTCACCGTGTGCATCATGGCGCTGACGTTCCCGCTGGGTACGATCGGCTAGTGCTTCGGCCGGCACCCGCGGTCAGTCCGACGTAAGAGTTTCATTTCTGATTTGTTAACTTGCGCGATTGAAAAGGTACCCCGCATAGGCGGGGTATTTTTTTCGCAAAATAGCCTTTAACTGGACTTTTTTCATACAAATGAATAAAAACATATGAATTCGGTGAACGGCAGAAGGTCGACTTAAGCATTTTTCGTGTTAAAACAAACACGTTCAGTCACGCTCGGGCAGCGATACTGCCCGTTTGTGCATGGGGAAGGGCGCGAGCGAGGGGCTCGCGACCATCTATAAAGGAGGAAGAATATGGCAGATCATTCCATGACCCGTCGTACCTTCGCCAAGGGCAGCCAGAGCTGCGAGCGCGCTCGCGGCTCTGGCGGCGTGCGGCAAGAACAACACTGCTGCCAGCGGCAGCGGCAGCGGTGCGACAGCAGCGGCGGGCAACGTCTTTAACTTCTACATCAACGACCCTGTCGCCATCGACCCCTATAACACGCAGGAGTCCGAGGGCACCCAGGTCGAGTACGAGCTCTTCGACTCGCTCGTCAACTATGACTTCGAGAAGGGCGAGGTCGTCCCCGCGGCCTGCGAGTCCTTCGAGGTCAACGAGACCGGCGACGAGTTCACCTTCCATCTGGTCAAGGGCGCCAAGTTCCACAACGGCGACCCCGTGGACGCCGAGTCCTTCAAGCGCGGCTGGCAGCGCCTGCTCGACCCCAAGATGGCCACCCCCAGCGAGATCGGCTACCACCTCGACCCGGTTCAGGGCGCCGCTGAGTACGCCGCGGGCGATGCCGACGAGGTCACCGGCCTCACCTGCCCGGACGAGAACACCTTCGTCGTCAAGCTGACCGCCCCTATGGCCGACTTCGCCTACGTCTGCTGCCACCCCGCCCTGGCTCCTGTGCCCCAGGCTGCCATCGACGACCCCGACAGCTTCCTGCTCGCCCCGATCGGAAACGGCCCCTTCAAGATGGACGGCAAGTGGGAGTCCGGCCAGTACATCGACCTGCTGAAGTTCGATGACTACTATGGTGACGCCCCCAAGCTCGACGGCATCCACTTCTCGATTCAGAAGGACCCCAACACGGCCTTCAACGAGTTCAAGGCCGGCAACATCGACTTCACCTCCATCCCGACCGGCAAGTTCGCCGACGTCGAGAAGGAGTACGGCGAGTCCGAGGACGGCTACACCGTCACCCCGGGCAAGCAGACCCTGAAGGGCGCCGAGTCCTCCGTCTACTACCTCGCCGTCAACCTCGAGGACGAGGCCATGAAGGACGTTAACCTGCGTCGCGCCCTGTCCCTGGCTATCAACCGCCAGAACATCGTCGACACCCTCTTCGAGGGCACCCGTCAGCCCGCGACTGGCATGTTCCCGCCCGCGATCGACGACGACGAGGCCGATGTCTGGGAGTACAGCAAGTACGATCCCGACCAGGCCAAGGAGATCCTCGACCAGTACTATCCCGCGGACGCCGACGGCAAGCGCGGCATCAAGGTCACGCTGAACTATAACTCCGGCGGCGGCCATGAGGACATCATGACCTCCATCCAGGCCGACTTCGAGGCCGTGGGCATCGAGGTCGAGCAGAGCGGCGAGGAGTGGGCCGCCTACCTGACTGACCTGGGCGACGGCAACTTCCAGCTCGGCCGCCTCGGTTGGATTGCCGACTACCCGACCATGGACAACTTCATGTACCCCAACTTCTTCTCCACGGCCGACAACAACTACTCCAAGTACAACAACCCTGAGGTCGACGAGAAGATCCTGGCTGCCCGCCAGATCACCGACGACGAGGAGCGCAAGGCCGCCTATCGCGAGATCACGCACCTGATCGGCGAGGACATGCCCGTCATCCCCGTCATGTTCTATGCGCACGACCACGTGGGCTCCAACCGTGTCAAGGAGATGTACTACGACACGCAGGGCAAGGCTCACCTGTACAAGGCGGAGCTCGACGCCTAGTCTCTCCTAGCTCTGTACGGCAAAGCGGGGCACCTCCGGGTGTCCCGCTTTTTCGGTACGCCGTAGCGCTTGCCGATGCATAGTGTTTCCGCTGTTTTCAGGAAAACCAATCAGCGGACTACAAGGTTTCATATCCCTGCATGCGTCGGTATAGTGGCATGGTCTATATTTCGGCGGCACTTATAATGTGTCCGCCGCGCAAACCTGTTGTTTTGGGGAAGGAGCCTGCATGGGCAAATACATCCTCAAGCGCGTTATTCAGTTCATCCCGGTCTTTCTGGGTGTCACGCTGATTCTCTTCGTGATGGAGAACGTGGTTCCTGGCGACCCGATCAAGCTGATGGCGGGCGAGAAGAAGCTCGACCCGCAGACCGAGGTCAGTCTGCGTGCTAGCTTCCACCTGATCGAGACCGATGCTGACGGCAACCCGGTCTACGACGAGGACGGCAATACGATCGAGACGCCCCTCTGGAAGCGCTACGGCCTCTACCTCAACGGCCTGCTCCACGGCGACCTTGGTGTGTCTTACCAGCGCAAGGGTCAGGCGGTCGCCGATATCATCGCGGCCAAGTACCCCTATACGATCCGCCTGGCCATCGTGGCCATCGTCATCGAGGCGATCGTGGGCATCGGCGCGGGCATGGTCTCGGCGATCAAGCGAGGCTCCTTCTGGGACATCCTCGTCACCCTTATCACGTCGCTCCTGGTGTCGATGCCGGCCTTCTGGCTGGGCATGCTGCTGCAGCTCTTCTTTGGCATCATGATGAAGAACTGGACGGGCGGCGGCTGGTACCTGCCCATCTCCGGCGTCGGCAACAAGTACTCTGAGTTCCAGGGCTGGGTCTACTACATCCTGCCCGCCGTCACCCTCGCCGCCATCTCCACGGCGTATAGCGCCCGCATCATGCGCTCGCAGCTGCTCGAGGTCATGAACCAGGACTACATCCGCACCGCCCGCGCCAAGGGCCTGTCCCGCCGCGCGACCATCTTCCACCATGCGCTCAAGAACGCCCTGATCCCCGTCGTTACCTACATCGGCATGGACTTCGGCGCGATGCTCTCGGGCGCCATCCTCACCGAGACCGTCTTTAACTGGCCGGGTATCGGCTACGAGACCTACCGCGCCATCTCCTCGCGTGACTGGCCCATAGTCCTGGGCTCGGTCACGGTGATCATCGTGGTCGTCATGGTCATCAACCTGATCGTGGACATCAGCTATGCGTTCCTCGACCCGCGCATCCGCTTCGGTGCGCCCAAAGACAACTAAGGGAGGTAGCGATTTATGTCTGACAAGAAGGACTACCTCAAGGGCGAACCGGTGGGCGTCGAGACCCCGGAGCAAACCCGCGCCGCGGCTCCTGCGGAGGGCTCCGACCCCGTGAGCAGCGCCCCCACCCGCACCCTGTGGGGCGACGCCATGCGCCGCCTGCGTTCCAACAAACTCGCGGTCGTCGCCATCGTGTGGCTGCTCTTCATCGTGATCGTCGCCCTGACCGCCGACCTGTGGGTCCCGCAGCGCCTGGGCAACCCGACCGCGATTCCCACCAACATGACCGAGATGTCCCGCCTGCCACCGTCGGCCGAGCATCCCTTCGGCACCGACACGCTGGGCCGTGACGTGCTCTCCCGCGTCATCTACGGCTCGCGCATCTCCCTGTCCGTCGGCCTGCTGGCCACTGCCATCTCCACGGTGATCGGCCTGATCATGGGCGCCCTGGCGGCCTACTACGGCGGTCTGTGGGACACCATCATCATGCGCCTGGCCGACATCTTCCTGGCGTTCCCGTACACGCTCTTCGTCATCGTGATGCTGGCCGTCTTTGGCGGCGGCATCCAGAACGTCTTCATCGCCATCGGCGTGCTGGGTTGGCCCTCGATCGCGCGCGTCTTCCGCTCGGCCATCCTCTCCATCAAGGAGAACGACTACGTGGACGCCGCCCGCGCGATGGGCGCCTCCGATGCCCGCATCATCACGCGTCATATCTTCCCCAACTCCGTCGCCTCCGTCGTCGTCTACGCGACGATGAACATCGGCGGTGCCATCCTGACCGAGGCCGCCCTGTCCTATTTGGGCATGGGCGTGACCCCGCCCGACCCCTCCTGGGGCATCCTGATCCAGGATGGCCAGCAGTACCTCCAGACCGAACCGTGGCTGATGCTGATGCCCGGTCTCGCCATCCTGACGACCGTGCTCGCCTTCACGCTGCTCGGCGACGGCCTGCGCGACGCTCTCGATGTCAAGATGAAGGACGCGTGATATGGCTAAGAAAAAGACTATCGACCCCAAGGACGACCTCAAGAACCAGCCGGTGCCCGAGGGCGAGCACCTGCTCGTGGTCGACAACCTCAAGATGTACTTCCATACCCAGGACGGCGTCGTCAAGGCCGTCGACGGCGTGAGCTACACGCTCGACCGCGGCGAGACCCTGGGCGTGGTCGGCGAGTCGGGCTCCGGCAAGTCCGTGACCCAGCTCACCATCATGGGCCTCATCGACATGCCCCCGGGAAAGATCGAGGGCGGCGACGTGCGCTACCGCGGCCACTCGCTGCTCGAGATGTCCGAGGCCGAGATGCAACAGATCCGCGGCAACGACATCGCGATGATCTTCCAGGACCCCATGACCTCGCTGAACCCGGTCTATACCATCGGACGTCAGCTGGGCGAGGGACTGCGCCTGCATCGCGGCTACACCAAGGAGCAGGCGCTCAAGCGCTCCATCGAGCTGCTTGAGATGGTCGGCATCCCCAACGCCGAGCAGCGTGTCAAGGACTATCCGCACGAGTTCTCCGGCGGCATGCGCCAGCGCGTGATGATCGCCATGGCCCTGGCCTGTGACCCCGACATCCTGATCGCCGACGAGCCCACCACGGCCCTCGACGTGACGATCCAGGCTCAGATCATCGAGCTGATGCAGGAGATGCAAAAGAAGAACGGCAACGCGATCATCATGATCACCCACGACCTGGGCGTCGTGGCCGACGTGGCCGACCGCATCCTCGTGATGTACGCCGGCGCCCCCGTGGAGTTCGGTACCGCCGAGGAGATCTTCTACCACCCGATGCACCCCTACACCTGGGGCCTCACGCGCTCGATCCCCGACCCGGTCATCGATGAGAAGCACCCCCTCACGCCGATCAAGGGCAACCCGCCCTCGCTGGTCAACGTGCCTAAGGGCTGCGCCTTCTCGCCCCGCTGCCCGTACGCGACGGACAAGTGCCGCACCGAGAAGCCGGGCACCTACACCGACGCCAACGGCCACTACTCCCGCTGCCACTACTCGAGCGACCCCGAGTTTGTCCGGAAGAACGCGCCTGAGAACTCGCGCACCCGCGCGCACGCAGCCGCCAAGGCGGCCGCCGCTGCGACCCAGCCCGCTGCACCCACCACACCCGTCACGGAAGGGGGCGAGGCGTAATGGCAGAGTCTACCGAGCGCACGCCGCTGCTGCACGTCGAGCACCTGTGCAAGGAGTTCCCCGTCGAATCGGGTGTCTTCGCCAGTCGTTTCAACAAAAAGACGGTCTCGGCCGTCCAGGATGTCAGCTTTGACATCTATCCCGGTGAGACCTTTGGCCTCGTGGGCGAGTCCGGCTGCGGCAAGTCCACGACCGGTCGCTGCATCATGCGCCTGACGCGCCCGACCTCGGGCAAGGTCATCTTCGACGGCAAGGACGTCTCGAAGATGAACAAGAAGGAGCTCAAGGAGATGCGCCGCAACATGCAGTTCATCTTCCAGGACCCCTACGCGTCGCTGAACCCCCGCATGACTATCGGCGAGATTGTCTCCGAGCCCATGGTCATCCACGGTGTGGGCGGCAGCCACGAGGAGCAGATCGACACCGTGCGCCATCTGCTCGATATCGTGGGCCTCAACCCCGAGCACATCAACCGCTACCCGCATGAGTTCTCCGGCGGCCAGCGCCAGCGCGTCGGCATCGCGCGTGCGTTTGCCCTGCACCCCAAGCTGATCATCTGCGACGAGCCTGTCTCCGCCCTGGACGTCTCCATCCAGGCGCAGGTCCTCAACCTGCTGGGTGACCTGCAGCAGGAGTTCGGCACCGCGTATCTCTTCATCGCGCACGACCTGTCCGTCGTCCAGCACATCTCCGACCGCGTGGCCGTGATGTACCTGGGCAACATGATGGAGACCGCGGGCTGGAAGGAGCTCTACTCCGAGCCCTGCCACCCCTACACGCAGTCGCTGCTCTCGGCAGTGCCCGTGCCCGACCCGGACATCCAGCACAACCGCAAGCGCATCATCCTCAAGGGTGATCCCCCCTCGCCGATCGACCCGCCGACCGGCTGCCGTTTCCACACGCGCTGCCCGATCGCGCAGGAGATCTGCTCCAAGGACAAGCCCGAGCTCCGCGACCTGGGCGACGGTCACTTCTGTGCCTGCCACTTCGCGGCGGTCAACCCGATCAAGGACGCCTCGATCGAGCTGTAGCGCACGCTCTTCGTACGTATAAGCCCCGTTTGCAGCCTTGGTGCCTGCAAACGGGGCTTGTTTATGCTTGACGCTCTGGCTTACTGCGCGGATTTGCCGTAGTCGAACTCGCCGCGCTCCTTGGTGTGGTCGTAGATCGTCTTCTCGCCGCGCTCGAGGGCGACGACGCCGGTACGCGCGAGCTCGAGCACGCCGAACTCGGTGAGCAGCGCGAGCATCGCGTCCGTCTTTGACTCCTCGCCGATCATCGAGATGGTGACGGTGGTGGGGGAGACGTCGAGCACGGACGCGCGGAAGATGTTGGCAATCTGGATCACACGGTTGCAGATCTCGCTGTTGGCGGTCCTGACCTTGATCATGACGAGCTCGCGGCGCAGCGAGTGCGCGGGGTCGAGCAGGGTGACCGAGTGGACGGGGATGAGCTTGCGCAGCTGGTTGCACAGCAGGTCGATCTGACGGTCGTCCGCGAGCACCTCGATCGTGAAACGGCTGACCTTGGGGTCGACGGTGGTGCCGACCGAAAGCGACTCGATGTTGTATCCCTTGCGCGAAAAAAGGCGCGAGATCTCCGAGAGGACGCCCGCCTCGTTGTCGACGAGGACGGAGATGGAGCGGCGGACGGGCTCCATGGGGTAGCGTGCGGGCTCCTCCGCGTGGCGCGTGACTTCTCGGGACATGGCTGCTCCTATACGGCAAGAAAATCGGTGATGCGGGCACCGCCGGCGACCATGGGGCGCACCATCTCGTCTTTGTCGATTACGCAGTCTATCACGGTGCCCCGGTCGCTCGCGAGGGCGCGGCGCAGCGCCTCGGCAAGCTCGTCGACGGTGGAGACGCGTGCGCCATCCAGCCCATAGGCCTGGGCAAGAAGGACCCAGTCGGGTCCGCGGTCCAGCGTGGTCGCCTTGTAGTGATGGTCGTAGATGAGCGTCTGCCACTGGCGGACCATACCCAGCGTCCCGTTGTCGTAGATGATCGTGATGATGGGCAGGCGGTAGTGCTCCTCGGTTGAGAGCTCGCTGCAGTTCATGCGGAAGGAGCCGTCGCCCGTGATGTGGATGACCGTCTTGTCGGGGTTGCCGACCTTGGCGCCGATGGCCGCACCGAGCCCGAAGCCCATCGATCCGAACCCGCCCGACGTGATGAGCTGGCCGGGGTAGGAGAAGTGCAGGTGCTGCGCCGCCCACATCTGGTGCTGGCCCACGTCAGTGGTGACCATGGTGTCCTCGGGGCAGACGCGCGCGATGGTGTCCGAGATCTGCTTGGGGGTGAGCGCGTCGCCGCCCTCGTCGTAGGCGGTCTCGGTCGGGTGGGCAAAGACGGACGCCTTCCACGCGTCGTGGTGCAGCTGGGGCGTGCGCTCGCAGAGCAGTTCGAGCACGCGGCGGGCGTCGCCGATGATGTGGTGGTCGGTCAGGACGTTTTTGTTGATCTCGGAGCGGTCGATGTCGATCTGGACGATTCTGGCTTGGTCTGCCCAGGTGGCGGGCTGCGTCGCCACACGGTCGGAAAAGCGGCAGCCGATGGCGACAAGCAGATCGCACTCGTCGACGGCCGTGTTGGAGGCCTGGCTGCCGTGCATGCCGATCATGCCGGCGGTGAGCGGGTCGCGGCCGTTGAAGCCGCCGGCGCCCATAAGCGTGATGGCGACGGGGGCGTCGACCAGATGGGCGAAGCGGCTGAACTCACGATGGGCCCGGCTGCGCACCACACCGCCGCCGCAGATGAGCAGCGGGCGCTCGGACGCCTGGAGCATCTCGACCAGCCGATCGACGTCGTCGTAGTCGGGCTCGGGGACGCGCAGCTCGTCGTCGGCGCGGGTCGCGAGCGAGACGAGCCGACCGTGCGTGCGGTGCTCCGCGCGGGGGAGGGGCTCGTAGTCCGCACGGGCGCAGGCGATGTTTTTGGGGATGTCGATCAGGACGGGGCCCGGTCGGCCCATGCGGGCGATCGCGAATCCCTCGCGGATGATATCGGCCAGCTGGTCGACATCGCGGACCATGTAGTTCCATTTGGTGATGGGCATCGTGATGCCGGTGATGTCTATCTCCTGGAAGGCGTCCTTGCCCAAGACGGACTCACCGACGTTGCAGGTGATTGCGACGACGGGGGAGGAGTCCATGTAGGCGGTCGCGAGGCCGGTCGTGAGGTTGGTCGCGCCGGGGCCCGAGGTGGCCAGGCACACGCCGACACGGCCGGTCGAGCGCGCGTAGCCGTCAGCCGCGTGCGCCGCCCCCTGCTCGTGGCTCACGAGGTAGTGCTTGATCGCGGGCTCCTGGTAGAGCGCGTCGTAGACGTCGAGGATTGTACCGCCGGGATAGCCAAAGACCGCGTCGACGCCCTGCTCGCGCAGGCAGGCGACGACGATCTGTGCGCCAGTGAGCTGCATGTCTGCCCTCCTTCTGTACAGAGAGTTTATCAACTATCCTTGGGAAGACAAACGGAGGAGGGAGCACGCGTGCAGGTAACGATATACACGGACGGGTCGAGCAGGGGCAACCCGGGGCCAGGCGGCTACGGGGCCGTGCTCCTCTACGTGGACCCCTCGGGCAGGGAGCACCGCCGCGAGCTCTCGCAGGGCTATCGACGCACGACCAACAACCGCATGGAGCTCATGGGGGCCATTGCGGCGCTCGAGGCGCTCAACCGCCCCTGCGACGTAGAGTTGCACTCCGACTCGCAGTACGTCGTGAACGCCTTCAACCAGCACTGGGTCGACGGATGGAAGAAGCGCGGCTGGAAGACCGCGGCCAAGAAGCCCGTGAAGAACCCCGACCTCTGGCGCCGGCTGCTCGCGGCGATGGAGCCGCACCGTGTGACGTGGGTCTGGGTCAAGGGACATGCGACCAGTGAGCTCAACAACCGTTGCGACGAGCTGGCGACCGGCGCCGCCGACGGCAAAGACAAGCTGGTGGACGAGGTTTTCGAGCGCGAGGGCTAGTCTGCGGAGAGCTCGTTGGCGCGGTCGATGATAGCGGTCAGATCGGGTGCGAGACGCTCGGGCCGGCCGGTCCAGAATGCGCGCTGAGGTCGGGCGTGGCCCACGTACAGCGTCCGCAGGCCGATGTCCGGACGCGGGAAGTCGCGGCGGGCGTCATTGCCCACCATCAGGCACTCCTGCGGCGTCAGGCCGAGCGCGCCGATGAAGTCCAGGTAGTAGTCCGCGACCGGTTTGCTGCGGCGCGAGTTGTCGATCGTGGAGATGAGCTCGAAGTCGCCCGCCTCCACATCCGCCCATGCCATGCGGACCTCGTCGATCTCGAGGCTGAAGACGGGGTTGGAGGCAAGCGCGCAGCGCAACCCCAGCTCGTGGACGCGCTCGACAGCTGCCTTCATGCCGCGGCGGGGGCGGGCGGCGACGATGCCGTCGCGGTAGCCGGGCACAACGGTGCGCTCGAACGCGGTCACGGCGTCCGCGATTGCGGGGTCGCCGAGGGGGATGCCCGTCTTTGCGTAGAAGGAGCGGTTGAGGAGCTCGCGGTTGCTGTAGGGGTCGGTGCGGTCCTCGCGGTCGAGCTCGAGAAACGACGTGGCCAGCGCGGGTTGTAGGGTAAAGGCGGGGACGTTGGCGACGAGGCCGAGCACGCCCGACAGACCGAAGAGGTAGCGCCCGACAAAGGCCGTGAGGTTGAGGTCGAGCAGCGTGTCGTCCAGATCGAAGAGCACCGCCTTGATCACTGTTGTCGCCTTTCGCAAAAATCGCATGAAATCGGTTATGTAGCTTGAAATCTACCCTTGTTACAGAGTAATCTATCCT
>Ga0256404_1001867_pt1 | contig 48706 bp, 41 predicted proteins | sample RumenRJG_01DNA_FD_185990 | JGI IMG/M metagenome (GOLD analysis project Ga0256404, IMG submission 185990) | Bovine rumen microbial communities from Lethbridge, Alberta, Canada - RJG_01 | ecosystem: Host-associated > Mammals > Digestive system > Stomach > Rumen | place: Canada: Alberta | collected... | reverse complement strand
TAGGCGCGAAGCGCCGCATTTTTTGCGGTGATTGTCAAGAGTTTTTTGATAAAAAAGTGGGGGATTTTATAAAAAATGGAATCTGAAAGCCTTATAGAATGGGGCTTAGAGATTCCGAGAGATTATTTAATAGAAAATGGAGGAAAAAGATGTTTAAAGCATTTTTATTAAAATACGCTGAAATCGGTGTTAAAGGCAAAAACAGATATATATTTGAAGATGCATTAGTTAAACAGATTCAGATTGCACTTGAGAAAGTCGATGGTGAATTCGAAATTGTAAAGGTATCGGGAAGAATATATGCTATTGCAAAAGATGAATTCGATTATGACGAGACAGTTTCAGCACTTACTAAAGTATTTGGTATAGTAGGAATCTGTCCGTTAGTACAGATAGAAGATAATGGCTTTGATGATTTAAGTGAGAGAGTTATAGACTATCTTAAGAAGATGTATTCCGGTAAGGATTACACATTCAAGGTTAATGCCAGAAGAGCAAGAAAGAATTATCCATTATCATCACCGGAGATTAATATGGAATTAGGTGGAAGAATACTTGATGCAATTCCTAATGCAAAAGTAGATGTTCATAATCCTGATATAATGGTAAATGTAGAAATCAGAGAGAAGATTAATATATATACAGAGACAATTAAGGGCGCGGGCGGTATGCCAATAGGTACTGCAGGTAAAGCCATGTTACTTTTATCTGGTGGAATAGACAGCCCTGTTGCAGGTTATATGATTGCAAAACGTGGTGTTACCTTAGAGGCAACTTATTTCCACGCACCACCTTATACAAGCGAGAGAGCAAAACAGAAAGTTATAGATTTAGCTAAAATAGTTGCAAAATACTCAGGACCAATTAAGTTAAATATTGTGAATTTTACAGATCCACAGTTATATATCTATGAGGTGTGTCCACATGAAGAATTAACAATTATTATGAGAAGATATATGATGAGAATAGCTGAACATTTCGCTAAAGAATCAGGCTGTCTCGGACTTATCACAGGTGAAAGTATCGGTCAGGTGGCAAGCCAGACAATGCAGTCATTAAATGCTACAAATGAAGTCTGTGAATTACCTGTATACAGACCAGTTATAGCTTTTGATAAACAGGATATAATTGATATATCAAATAATATAGGAACATATGAGACATCAATACTTCCATTCGAGGATTGCTGTACAATATTCGTGGCAAAACACCCTGTTACAAAGCCAAATGTAAATATTATTAGAAATTCAGAGGCAAAACTTGGTGAGAAAATGGACGAATTGGTTAAAAAGGCAATTGAAACAGTAGAAGTTGTGATGTGTGAATAAAATGGAATAAATAATGTAGGTATTATAAATCAGTTAGTATTTATGTCTAACGAAAACAAACTCATTTTCGCGTTTTGCTGCGTCGTCTAGTGAAAGCTGTTACGCAAACTCGCCTCAGGCTCAAACAGTGCTTCACAGCTTTCACTATACTCGCAAAACTTCAAAAATTAAGCTATGTTTTCTTATATATATAAATACTAACTGATTATAAACTACATTAATGGCAAGAAAAAAACTGCTACACAATGTGTAACAGTTTCAATATGTACTGATTATTCAACGATGTATGGTTTTAATACAGATAAAATCTCATCGATGTTATCTTCATCGTGAATATTTAAATCAATATTTTTAGATAAATCTAAGCTGAAAATTCCCATGATAGATTTTGCATCGATAACATATCTTCCTGATACTAAATCAAAATCAGAATCGAATTTTGTAATATCATTTACGAATGCCTTTACCTTGTCGATTGAATTTAAACATATTTTAACTGTTTTCATTTAAAATACCTCCTATCACAATATAGTAATCTTTTTGAACTAGTGATATATGTGATTATGTGATTAATCACTACATTTATATACTACATTTTATATGGATAAAAGTCAACTAAAAAATAATTATAGTACAAAATATAAACAACAAATATAGGAAATGAGGAAGTAAAATTGAAGAAAAAAGTCGCATTGCATAATTTAGGTTGTAAGGTTAATGCATATGAAACAGAGGCAATGGGGGAAGAATTAGCTAATAGTGGATACGAGATAGTACCTTTTGAAGAGGGTGCAGACATTTATATTATAAATACATGTACGGTAACTAATATTGCGGACAGAAAATCAAGACAGATGCTTCATAAAGCAAAGAAGATGAATAAAGATGCAATAGTAGTAGCGGTAGGCTGTTATGCGCAGGCGGCTTCAGAGAAGTTAGAGAAAGATGAAGCTATTGATATAATTGTCGGTAACGATATGAAAAAGGACATTGTTAATATAATCAATAATTGTGTTGATAAAAAAGTATCCGTTGTTGATATAAATGATACAAAGGTTAAAAGGGAATATGAAGAGTTAAATATTGCCAGTATGGAAGAACATACAAGGGCATATATTAAGATTCAGGACGGCTGTAACCAGTTCTGCACATATTGTATAATTCCTTATGCGAGGGGCAGGGTGAGAAGCAGAAAGTTAGAGAATATAATAAATGAAGTAAAGAGATTATCTGATAAAGGATATAAAGAGATAGTTTTAACAGGTATTCATCTTAGTTCATACGGCATTGACTTTAAGGACGAAAATGTTTCGCTTATAGATGTAATAGAAGAAATAGGTAAAAATGAAGGAATAAAGAGAATAAGATTAGGTTCATTAGAGCCTAGAATAATAACTGAAGAATTCTTAGAAAGACTTACTAAGATAGAAGCATTTTGTCCACATTTTCATCTGTCATTACAAAGTGGCTGCGATGAAACTTTAAAGAGAATGAACAGAAGATATACTTCTGAGGAATATTTAGAGGGTTGTAAATTAATAAGAAAATATTATCCTAAAGCAGCGATTACTACAGATGTTATCGTTGGTTTTCCGGGAGAAACCGAAGAAGAATTTGATAAATGTAAGAATTTCTTAGAAGAAGTGAATTTTGCACAGATGCATATATTCAAGTATTCAAGAAGAGAGGGTACTAAGGCGGCTGTAATGCCTGAACAGATAAGAGATGAAGTTAAGGCTTTAAGAAGTGATGTACTTATTGAATTGAATGAAAGACTTCATAAAGACTATCTTAACAGCTTCATAGGTGACACTAAAGAGGTGTTATTTGAAGAAAAAGTTAAGATAAATGATAAAGAATATTTCATTGGACATACTATGGAATATGTTAAAGTTGCAATAGATACAGATGAGAATTTAGAGAATAAAATAGCAGCGGTAAAACTTAAAGAATTATTAAATAATGAAATAGTACTTGCTATGTTTTAAATTTTATATTAGAATAATGAAAGATATTTTTGAGCGTGATATGTATGAGTTAAAGATATTTATAAATTAAAATTAATATAAAGCGAAAGAAAAATAATAGTAAAGGAAAATAACTGCCGAGAACTTTCTTTCGTTATAAATGGCAGTATCGCATATGCGGTAAATGGTATGAATAGATGAATAACAATGTTAATAATACACAGTATTTTAGAGCGCCGGCAGAGGCTAAACTTGAAGTAGGACAGATTTTAGAGTGTGTGTACAAGGCACTTGTTGAAAAGGGATATAATCCTGTTAATCAGATAGTGGGATATATTATGTCCGGAGATCCAACTTATATAACAAGTCACAATAATGCCAGAAGTCTCATAATGCGTGTTGAAAGAGATGAACTTATCGAAGAGGCTTTAACATATTACATAAATAATAAGCTTAAATAATAGAAATGAGGTATATTATGCGAATAATGGGCTTGGACTTTGGCTCTAAGACCGTTGGGGTAGCGGTTTCTGATCCGCTTTATATTACAGCGCAGGGTGTTGAGATTATCCGCAGAGAGCAGGAGAATAAACTTAGAAAGACACTTGCAAGGATAGAAGAATTAGTTAAAGAATATGAAGTAGAAGAAATCGTACTTGGACTTCCGAAGAATATGAATAATTCAATTGGTGAACGTGCAGAAAAGACCTTAGAATTCAAAGCAATGTTAGAGAGAAGAACAGGACTTAATGTTGTTATGTGGGACGAAAGATTAACAACTGTAGCTGCCGATAAGACTATGATGGAAGTCGGTGTCAGAAGAGAAAACAGAAAGAAATATGTAGATCAGATAGCTGCAACATTTATATTGCAGGGCTATTTAGATTCGCGTGACGGACAATAAATATAAGTGTATACGTGGTGTAGTCTGCTTATGGGCGAGGGCAGATTATGTGTATTAATGTCGCCAGGAAAAGAGGTTAATTATGTCACAGACAATTAAATTTACAGATGTTGAAACAAACGAAGAGATAGAATTTGAAGTTGTAGAAGAAACAAGAGTTAATAATGTTAATTATCTGTTAGTTACAGAAAGTAATGTACCTGTAGATGCATCAGATGATGAAGTTGCATATATTTTAAAAGATTTATCATCACCTGAAGATACAGAGGCTAAATATGAAATTGTTGAAGATGATGACGAACTGGAATATATTTCTAAAATTTTTGAAGAACTTTTAGAAGATGTAGATATAAATTAATTTGAATGGAGGAAATGCTGTGAAACAGGATAGCACAGAAAAAATAAAAATAATACCACTTGGTGGATTAGAGCAGATTGGTATGAATATCACTGCTTTTGAATACGAGGACAGTATAATTGTAGTGGATTGCGGACTTGCATTCCCTGATGATGAGATGTTAGGTATCGACCTTGTAATACCTGATATCACATATTTGAAAGATAATATCGAGAAAGTTAAAGGTTTCGTAATAACACATGGTCATGAGGACCATATAGGTGCATTACCATATGTATTATCGGAGATTAATGTACCGGTTTATGCTACAAAGCTTACACTTGGCATAATAGAGGGTAAGTTAAAGGAACACAATCTTACGAAATCAGTTAAGAGAAAAGTTGTAAAATATGGTCAGTCAATTAATCTTGGCTGCTTCAGAGTGGAATTCATAAGAACAAACCACAGTATTGTAGATGCGGCAGCACTTGCAATATTTACACCTGCAGGAACAATCGTTCATACAGGAGACTTTAAGATTGACTACACACCTGTATTTGGTGATGCGATTGACCTTACAAGATTCGGTGAATTAGGTAAGAAAGGTGTACTTGCACTTATGTGTGACAGTACAAACGTCTTAAAACCCGGCTTTACAATGTCAGAGAGAACAGTAGGAAAGACATTTGACCATATATTTGCTGAGAATACTAACAGAAGAATTATTATTGCAACATTTGCATCTAATGTGGACAGAGTTCAGCAGATTATCAATACTTCTTATAAATTTGGACGAAAAGTTATTATCGAAGGAAGAAGTATGGTAAATGTAATCAATACTGCAAGTGAGTTAGGTTACATTAACATTCCTGATAATACACTTATAGATATAGAACAGATGAAGAACTACCTTGATGAACAGATTGTACTTATTACAACAGGAAGTCAGGGAGAGGCAATGGCTGCACTTTCTAGAATGGCAGCATCTATCCATAGAAAAGTAACTATTAATAAAGATGATACTGTAATTTTAAGCTCTACACCTATTCCGGGTAATGAGAAAGCTGTATCAAGAGTAATTAATGAGCTTACAAGAAAGGGAGCCAATGTTATTTTCCAGGATACACACGTATCAGGACATGCGTGCCAGGAAGAAATCAAGCTTATATATTCACTTGTTAAGCCTAAATATTCAATTCCTGTACATGGTGAGTACAGACATTTAATCGCACAGGGAGAACTTGCTAAGACAATGGGCGTTGAAGAGGATAACGTAATTATCTTATCTTCAGGAAATGTTTTAGAGATAGGTTACGAGGGTGCTAAAGTAATAGACCAGGTTCCTGCCGGAGGAATCTTAGTAGACGGACTTGGCGTAGGTGACGTAGGTAACATTGTATTAAGAGACAGACAGAACCTTGCTGAAAACGGAATTATCATTGTCGTAATGACATTAGAGAAATATAGTAACCAGTTACTTGCAGGACCTGACATTGTTACAAGAGGTTTTGTATATGTAAGAGAATCAGAGAATCTTATAGATGAAGCTAAACAGGTTGTTACAGAGGCAGTAGACGAGTGTCTTGATAAGCATGTAACAGACTGGGGCAAGATTAAGATGGTTGTTAAAGACAGTCTTAGTGATTATCTCTGGAAGAAGATGAAACGTAATCCTATGATATTACCTATCATTATGGAAGTGGAATAGAATAATGAGGAGTAATTGAAAATGTACGAAAAAGCTTATGAATTATCAAATGCCATTTTAGAAAGTGATGTATATAAAAGATTTATAAATGCAAGGGATAACTTGAAAAAGCATGAAGATTTATGTGCAAAAGCCAATGAATACAGGCATAAAAATTTTATGATACAGAACAGCACTTCGCATAACAGAGTAGATGAATTAAGAGAACTTGAAAATGAGTATAGAGATATACTGAGAAATACAATAGTTCGCGAATATCTTAATGCTGAATTGTTACTGTGTCGTACAATTCAAAAGATAAATGAGATAATAGTTGATGGATTAGATATGGATATTGATTTTTAAGATTAAAGTATTCTTAAGAAATTTGATAACTATTTGATAACTTTATCAAATATAAGAAATGAGGTTTGAAATGAGTTCAAAACAGACATCAAGAAGTATATCACAGATAACTTCAAGTAAAACAATATCAAATAAATCAAAAAAAGCATCAAATAAAAAAGTACAGAATATGGCAAACATTTCTGTTAAAATATGCATATATACAGTATTTATAGCTTTGCTCATTATATTATCAGTTAAAGGTTATAAATTCGGTAAAAGTGTATTTTCAGAAAAAGGCTATGATGAAAAGCCGGGTACAGATGTAACTATAACCGTAGATTCAGGAGAGGGCATTATGTCTGTAGGCAGTAAACTTGTGGATAATGGTGTCATAGAGGACAGATTAGTATTCTATGTGCAGACGATATTATATGAGGGCAAGTTTAAAGCAGGAACATATACAGTTAATACCTCTGATTCACCTGAAGAGATTATTAACATCTTATCGGCTGAGAAGTCGACAGAAGAAGAGTAATATATAGATTCATAAAAGGAATAAAAAGATGATAGTAAATGAAAGAATTGTATCATATATACATTCATTAGAGAGAAGTAATGGAGAAGTATGTGATGAAATTGAAGAATTTGCTCATCAGACAAATGTGCCGATTATCCGCAAAGAAATGGAAAGCTTTCTAAGAGTTCTGATAGAGATAAAGAAACCAAAAAGAATATTAGAACTTGGAACAGCTATAGGATATTCGGCAATTTTAATGGCAAATTCAATGCCTGAGGATTGCAGGATTACAACAATTGAGAATTATGATAAGAGAATACCGATAGCTAAAGAGAATTTTAAACGTGCCGGTGTAGAGGATAAAGTAGAACTTCTAGAGGGCGATGCACTTGAAATATTGCAAAAGTTAGATGAGCCTTACGATTTCGTATTTATGGATGCTGCCAAAGCACAATATCCGGTATATTTAAAAGAGATAATGAGGCTACTTCCTGCAGGTGGCATACTTATTGCTGATAATGTGTTACAGGACGGAGAATTAGTCGAGAGCAGATATGCAGTTGAAAGACGAAACAGAACCATTCACAGCAGAATGAGAGAATATCTGTATGAAGTAAAGAATATGGAAGAGTTAGAGACAACGATTATACCGATAGGCGACGGAATAACATTGAGTGTCAGAAAGGATTAAGTTTATGGAAAATTTTGTTAGTGACAATAAACAGAGAAGACATCCGGAACTTCTTATTCCGGCAAGTAGTCTTGAAGTTCTGAAAGTAGCAGTTATATTTGGAGCAGATGCGGTATACATCGGTGGAGAGGCTTTCGGACTCAGAGCCAAAGCTAAGAATTTCACACTTGAAGAGATGAAAGAGGGAGTGGAATTTGCACATGAACATAATGTAAAAGTATATGTTACTGCAAATATCTTAGCACACAACAGAGATTTAGAGGGGGCATATGAATATTTTGAAGAGCTTAAAGATGTTAAGCCTGATGCATTAATAATTTCGGACCCTGCAATATTTACAATAGCGAAAGAAGTATTGCCTGATATGGAGATTCATATAAGTACACAGGCTAATAATACTAACTATGGAACATTTAATTTCTGGTATAAACAGGGAGCAAAGAGAGTTGTAACGGCAAGGGAACTTTCGCTTGAAGAAATCAAAGAGATAAGAAGAAACATACCTGATGACTTAGAGATTGAAACCTTTGTACATGGTGCAATGTGTATCTCATATTCCGGAAGATGCCTGCTTAGCAGTTTTATGGCAGGAAGAGATGCTAATCAGGGAGCCTGTACACATCCTTGCAGATGGAAATATTCGGTTGTAGAGGAATCAAGACCGGGACAATATATGCCTGTATATGAAAATGAAAGAGGAACATATATCTTTAACTCAAAAGATTTATGTATGATTGAACATATTAAGGAATTAGTTGAATCAGGAATTGACAGTCTTAAGATAGAGGGAAGAATGAAAACAGCTCTTTATGTCGCAACAGTTGCAAGAACCTACAGAATGGCTCTTGATGATTATAAAGAGAGTGAAGAGTTATATAGGTCAAGACTTCCGTTCTATAAAGAAGAGATTGCTAAATGTACTTACAGACAGTACACAACAGGCTTCTTCTTTGGTAAACCTGATGAGAATACACAGATATATGATTCAAACACATATATTAAAGAGTATACTTATCTTGGAATCGTTGGAAATGAAGTGGATAGAAGTAGTATTGTTAAAGATGACAGTGCAGGAGTGTTATACGAAATTGAACAGCGTAACAAGTTCACTGTCGGAGAGCAGATAGAATTAATGAAGCCTGATGGAACAAATGTGGAAGTAACAGTTATGGAAATATTTGATGAAGATGGCAATAAGATGGAATCTGCACCACATCCAAAACAGAAATTATTCATTAATTTAGGAACAAAATTAGATAAATATGACATATTAAGAAGAAAAGAAAAATAAAATCATTAGGAAAGGCACTAATAAGCGTTTTGAATCATAAATTATAGTAAAATGCTTAGAGGTGCTTTCTTTGAAAACATTTATGGAGCCACTTAGCAAAGAAGAGGAAGAGTATTATTTAAAGCGCTTTAAAGATGGTGACAAGAAGGCTAAAGAAGTGCTTATAGAGAGAAATTTGCGCCTTGTAGCACATGTGGTAAAGAAATATGTAAGTACAGATATGGATAGAAGCTTAGAAGATATGATATCTGTGGGAACTATCGGACTTATTAAGGCGATAACCAGTTTTAATATGGAAAAAGGTAAGCTGTCTACTTATGCTGCCAAATGCATTGATAATGAATTATTAATGATGTTGAGATATGATAAGAAGAAGTCAAAGGAAGTATCGTTATACGAACCGATAGGAACCGACCATGAGGGCAATGAAATAAGCCTCTTCGATGTTATTGAAAGTGATGAGAACTGCATAGAAAGCCAATGCGAATTACAGGAAGATTTAGGCAGGCTGTCTTATGTAATTAAGAAAGAACTTACACACAGAGAATACGAGATTATCAAGATGCGTTACGGACTGATGGGCGGGGAAGAAGTAACGCAGCGTGAAGTGGCTAAAATAATGGGAATATCAAGAAGCTATGTGAGCAGAATTGAGAAAAGAGCATTGGAGAAATTAAGAAAGGCAATTGAGTGATTAAGAAATATACTTGATAAAGCCAATTGAAAAATTAAGTGTAATCGATAATTTATAAAATGCTAAAATATATGTTTTGGGTGTCAAAAGATTCTGTGGGGAATAATCATAACACATATATGAATTGATAAAATATGTCGATTGCAAGTTGACATCGTGCTTTATTGTGTTAAAATTACGTTTGGAAATAAAAAAAGAAAAATACTTAAGCTAAGGAGTGGCTTTAAAATGGAAACTTATGAAATATTTAAAGATTTAGCAATTATAATTATTGCAGCAAAATGTTGTGGATTACTGGCAAGAAAACTCCATGCCCCTATGGTTGCAGGTGAGATTGTGGCAGGTCTGCTTATCGGACCAAGTGTGTTAGGAATTGTGGCACAGACAGACTTCTTATCACAGATGGCTGAAATCGGTGTATTACTGCTTATGTTTGGTGCAGGACTTGAAACTGATTTAAAAGACCTTATTAAGACAGGACCTAAAGCTGTTCTGATTGCGTGTGCAGGTGTTGCTACACCATTAGTTGGCGGTTATCTGTTATATAGCTGTTATTATGGATTTGCGCCTAATGGTTCTGATAAATTCTATGAAGCATTATTTATCGGTGTTATCTTAACAGCCACATCAGTAAGTATTACAGTGGAAACTTTAAGAGAATTAGGTAAATTAAAAGGTGAAGTGGGAACTACGATTCTAAGTGCTGCAATTGTAGATGATATTATCGGAATTATTGTTCTTACATTTGTAATCGGTTTTAAGAGTTCAAGTGTATCACCATCTAAAGTTGTAATTAATACAGTATTATTTTTCGTATTTGCAATATGTGTAGGAATGATTATATATTATTTATTTAAGTTATTAGATAGTAAAAGACCACATAGCAGAAGAATACCGATATTTGGTCTGGCACTTTGCTTCATTATGGCATACGTTGCTGAGAAATATTTCGGAATAGCAGATATAACAGGTGCATTCGTAGCAGGAATAATACTCTGCAGTATTAAGGATTCAGAATATATTGCAGAAAAGATGGATATAAGTTCATATATGTTATTTGGACCTGTATTCTTTGCAAGTATTGGTCTTAAAACAAATATTGACGGAATTTCAACTAAATTATTGATATTTTCAATATTATTTGTTATTGTAGGATTGATAACAAAGATAATTGGCTGTGGCTTAATGGCGAAGATTTGCAGATTTAAGAATAAAGATGCATTAAGAATTGGTGTCGGAATGATGACAAGAGGCGAAGTTGCTCTTATCGTGGCACAGAAAGGTCTTGCAGTAAAGATGATAGATTCAGTATTCTTTACAACTGTTATTCTATTAATTATTGTATCATCTCTTATAACACCTATCGCTATGAAGCTTCTATATAAAAGTGGAGATTAATGAATGGAATCAAGCAGGAAAGAACTTGCGAAAATGAAAGAGGAGCAGTTAAAGCTCTAGAGAGAACTACATAGAAGAGAAAGAAAACTAAAATTTTTACAGGAAGATTTAGAAAAAAGAGAGCAAATGTTCAAAACACAGTGGGCGTTGTTAGAACATGAGCTTTCTTTGTTTGCTAAAGAAAGAGAAGAATTTGAACGAGAGATAAAAAAGCAGCAATACAAATCAAAGCTTGAAAATGAGAAAACAATTTATAAAGCAAATGGCAGAATAAATGCGGGAATGTACTTCTTAGGTGTACATGATGAACTGTCGCTTAAGAAAAGATACAGAGATTTGCTAAAACTATTTCATCCTGACAGCATGAATGGTGACGTTGATGCTATGCAGGCAATTAATAGTGAGTATGCAAAGCTTAAGAAGAAATATGAGGAGATGTAGACGAAAATGTACCAGAAGTTGAAAGAATGTAAGTCGATTAAAGAGATATATGAAGTTATACCGGAAGAATTCTATGAGAAATGTGCAGTGGTACTTATATTCTTTATGAATATGGTTATTGTGGTGGAGAGTCTGACAAAAATTATATATAATAAAGGTTCATATTGGAATGTGATGCAAAATTATAATCTGCTTGGAAAGATATGTCTGATATATGTTATTATATATATAGGAAGTAGACTTTGTAAATTAAAATCAGATGAAATAAATAAGCATTTTAAAAATAATACATGGGATTTTTGCTTTTTAATGTTATTTTTATTATCTGTTGTGTCAGTGTCAGTAGCACATAATAAGACAGAGGCAATTAATGGAGATTGGTTTAGACAGAATGGCATAAGAGCATATGTTGTGTATCTATCGCTTTATATTATAGGAAAAATTATAAATACAGAAAAATATAAAAGATTTATATTTTGGACTATAACTATAGCATCAACACTACAGGGTATACTGATTTATAAAGGATATGTTAATGATACGGGAAGATATGCAGGAATATTTGGAAACTCAAATCATTGTGGATATTTTATGACAATGGCAATATTTGCAATGATAGGATTACTTGCTACGGAGAAAAATCTTATTGCAAAATGTATTATGACTGTTATATATGGATTTAATATTATGTGTCTGATTTTTAATAATACATTTGGATGTTACCTTGCAGTTATAGCTGGAATAGTATTTTATGTTGTAGTATCTGCTGTTAAGAATAGAAAGAGTTATAGATTGATGTATTATATATTGATGTACATACACATAATATTTGTATTTGTGATGATAAGTATCATAACAGATATGCATACAGGGATTGTATCAAATAATTTTAATATAACAGGAAATGACATAGTGAAAGTTACAGATAGAAGTGAAGATGCCGGAAATGCCGGAACAGGGCGTTGGAGATTATGGATACATGCTATGAAAATAATAAAGAAGAAACCAATATTAGGGTGCGGACCTGAAAATATTCAGTTTGAACCCGGATACAAAAATGAACCACATAATGAATTCATACAAATAGCGGCTGAGCATGGAGTGCCTGCGTGCCTGTTTTATATATTAGGTTTGATTACATTAATGATACGAAAGATAAGAAATCTTAAAAATGAAAGTGAATATACAATTATCTGTGGTGCTATAGTATTTGTATATCTGGTATCTTCAATGTTTGGCGTAATGATGTTCTACACAGCAGTTTTCTATTACATATTTCTTGGAATGGTATCGAATGATAGAAATTCGACACAATATGACAATATTGGGAAAAATACATAAAAAATGAAAGTATAAAGTAGCTTTTTTAGTAAAAACTACTTTATTTTTTGCACTTTTTATGGTACACTATACCAAGAAAATCAAGAATGAGGGTAAGAAGTTATGGCTAGATACAATAAGATACGACTAGGTGACTGCCTGGTACAAAAGGGTATGATTACAGAAGAACAGTTGTCAGAAGCCTTAGTTAAGCAGAAAGAGAATGGCGCTAAGCTTGGTGAGACGATTGTGGAACTGGGTTATGTCTCTGAAAATGATATGATTGATGTATTAGTCGAGCAGCTTGGAATTGAGTATGTTGATGTTAGAAAGATAAAAGTAGATGAGAATGCAGCAAGGTTATTGAAAGAAGATTTTATGCGTAAGAATAGTCTTATACCAATTGCGTTTGATGAACTTTTACCAAACGTCATCAGAGTTGCTATGGCTGATCCGATGGATATTATAGCAATAGATGATATTTCTATTATAACCAATATGCAGGTAGATCCTGTATTATCTACTAAGGGCCAGATAAATATGGCTATAGATAAGATATTTGGTGCAACGCAGGCTATGCAGGCTGCTGAACAGTATAGAAAAGAACGTGAAAGAGATAGAGAAAAAGCAGGACTCAATATGGACGAGGAAGAGGGAGATTCGGAACTTGATAATTCTCCAATCGTTCAGTTGGTTCGAAGTATATTAGAACAGGGCGTAAGAAGAAGAGCCAGTGATATACATATTGAAGCACTTGAGTTTCAGGTAAGAGTCAGATTTAGAATTGATGGTGCTTTAGTTCAGGTAATGACATATGATATAGATTTATTGCCGGCAATTGTTGCCAGAATTAAGATTATCGGTGGTATGGATATATCAGAGAAGAGAAAACCACAGGATGGTCGTATTGCTATGACAGTCGATAGACGAGATTACGATGTCCGTGTATCTATATTACCAACTATTAACGGCGAGAAAGTCGTTATGCGTTTAACTTCTAAAGAGAATCTTACAAGAGATAAGAAAAACTTAGGTTTTTCTGAAGAAGAATTAGAAAAGTTTGACAGAATATTAAAGAATCCACATGGAATAATCCTTGTAACAGGACCTACAGGCTCAGGTAAATCTACAACATTATACACAGCATTAAGTGAACTTAATACAGAAGATGTTAATATTATAACAGTTGAAGACCCTGTAGAAGCGAATATGGAGGGGATTAACCAGGTACATGTTAATGAAAAAGCGGGACTTACATTTGCAAGTGCATTAAGGTCTATCCTCCGTCAGGATCCGGATATAATTATGATAGGTGAAATTCGAGACGGTGAGACTGCAGGTATAGCTGTAAAGGCAGCTATCACAGGACATTTAGTTGTTAGTACATTACATACAAATGGTACAGCAAGTACAGTAACCCGTCTTGTAGATATGGGTATGGAACCTTACTTGATAGGCGATGCGTTAGTAGGCGTTATAGCTCAGCGACTTGTAAGAAGACTTTGCCCTGAGTGCAAACGACTTGTTTACGCAAGTGAAGACGAGAAGAGATTATTAGGCGTTACAACACCTGGTGATTTACCTATATATGAACCGGTTGGTTGCGAAGCTTGTGGTGATACAGGTTACCATGGACGAATCGGTGTATACGAGATAATGCCTGTTACAAATGATTTAAGAATAAAGATTGCTGCAGGAGCAAGAGCTGACGAGATTAAAGAACAGGCGGTTAGTGAAGGTATGAACACATTGAGTGTAAGTGCAGCAAAATTATGTGTGCAAGGTGTAACTTCATTTAAAGAGGCACTTAAGATAGCATATGAATCAGAATAAGGAGGCAGTTGGAAAATGATATCTATCGAAGAATTACTAAATGTTGCGGCCGAACATAATGCGTCCGATGTACATATTACGGTTGGAGTTCCACCTAAGATGAGAGTGAATGGTGATTTGCTTGATATGGATTATCCAAGACTGATGCCTGATGATGCAGAGAACATTATTATGAGCATACTTGATAAGAGACATAAAGCTATATTTGATGAGAAAGGTGAAGTGGATTTCTCAATATCTATACCTATGGTAGGAAGATACCGTGTTAATATATTTAGGCAGAGAGGGTCAATGGCAGCAGCACTTCGTGTGGTTGGTACAGAGATTCCTAATCCGGATAAGTTAGGTGTTCCTAAGGCAGTACAGGACTTACATAAGAGAAAGAGAGGACTTGTGTTAGTAACAGGACCTACAGGTTCAGGTAAATCTACAACACTTGCTTCTATTATAGATTTGGTTAATACAAATACATCTTCACATATTATTACATTAGAAGATCCTATCGAATATATGCACAAGCATAAGAAAGCTATGGTTAACCAGAGGGAGATTGGATTGGACTCTATGTCATATAATAATGCATTAAGAGCTGCACTCCGTGAAGATCCTGATGTAATCCTTGTTGGTGAGATGCGTGACTTTGAGACAATTTCGATTGCGGTAACGGCAGCAGAAACAGGACACCTTGTATTCTCTACATTACATACAATTGGTGCTGCAGCAACAATCGACCGTATTATTGATGTATTCCCTACACATCAACAGCAACAGATAAGAGTTCAGTTATCAATGGTGTTAGAGGCAGTTATATCTCAGCAGCTTATTCCAACAGCTGACCATAAACGAAGAGTTGCAGCATTTGAAGTAATGATAACAAATCCTGCGATTAAAAATCTTATTCGTGAAGGTAAGACATATCAGATTCAATCTATGATTCAGACAAATAAGAAATTAGGAATGCAGACTATGGACGATGCACTTTATGATTTATACAGACGTGGAGAGATAACAGGCGAGAAATGTGCTTCATATGCACAGGATATCGTGGCTATGGACAAGCGTTTACGTGGAATTATCTAGAAAATATGATTGAATATTTGGATAATATTACTAAATATGCAACAAGACATTGTGCAAATGGTCGAAAATGTTAACAAATTGTTAATAAAGTCAAAACAAGTGGTAAATAAAAAGAAAATATGATATAATTTGTACATAATTTAGTACAAGATTAAAAACTCTTAGAGAGGAGTGAAAAGATGCCAAGTTATAAATATACCGCATATGGTAAAGATGGCAAAGAAATCAAAGGCTCTGTCGAAGCAGACGACAAAGAAACTGCTTTACAACAGATAAAGAATGCCGGAAACATTCCGATAAATGTTTCAGAAGAAGGTCTTTTCGATAAAGATATTAATATCTCGTTTGGTGGTAAGAAAGTATCGGCAAGAGATTTGAGTATCTTCTGTAGACAGTTTGTTAGTATATCTGGTGCTGGTGTATCAATAGTAGATGCGTTGGAGATGTTAGCTGACCAGACGGAGAGCAAGGAACTCAAAGCGGCAATAATTGATGTAAAGGTATCTGTTCAGAAAGGTGAGACACTTGCGAACAGTATGAGAAAGCAAGGTAAGATATTCCCACCTATTATGATAAATATGATTGAAGCTGGCGAAGCTTCAGGTAACTTAGAAGTTTCATTTGACAGAATGGCTACACAGTTTGAAAAACAGACAAAGCTACAGGCATTAGTTAAGAAGTCTATGATATATCCTATAGCATTAATGGTTGTAGTAATCGGTGTAGTTATTGCAATGATGATTTTAGTTATTCCGTCATTCTCAGAGATGTACGCAGATATGGATCAACAGTTACCGGCTCTTACAAGAGCATTGGTTGCATGCAGTGATTTTATAGTTGGTAAGTGGTACATACTAATAGTTGTTATTGCAATTATAGTTGTAGCATTTAAGGTATTTGCAGCAAGTGAGAAAGGTACATATATATTAGCAAATATATCAATGAAAGCACCAATATTTGGTAAACTCACAGTTAAATCAGCTTCAGCACAGTTTGCGAGAACTCTTTCAACACTTACAGCATCTGGTATCTCTATGATAGATGCACTAGAAATTGCAGGTAAGACTATGAAGAATGTAATATTTAGAGACGCTGTTATGGAGGCAAGGGAAAAGGTTGCACAAGGTAGACCGTTATCTGAACCACTTAAGAATGGAAAGGTATTTCCTAATATGATAGTTCATATGATAGGTATCGGTGAAGAAACAGGTAATATGGAAGATATGCTTATTACAGCAGCATCGTATTATGAAGAAGAAGTAGAGGTAGCTACCCAATCGACAGCGGCAGTTATAGAACCACTTATAATAGTTGTTATGGCAGCTATTGTCGGAACAATTATTATGGCAATACTTATACCTATGTTTGGTATGTATGACTTAGCTGGTGGCGATGATGCTTAGAATTAATAATATAAAGAAAGGTGAGGTGCATGAGAAAAGATAATAGAGGATTTTCGCTTATAGAATTAATTATAGTTATTGCTATTATGGCTGTACTTGTGGCGGTAATTGCACCAAATCTTACTAAGTATTTATCGTCGTCTAAGAAAAAAACTGATGTATCTAATATAGATACAATCAGAGGCGTTATTGAGCAGGCATGTGCAGTTACAAATACAGAAGTATCTGAACCACAGAATCTTGGAACATGGGTGGAACTTAAAGAAGATAGTGCCTACTATGATTCTGATGCACCTGATGTAAATGGATATACAGCTTTTTCTAAATATGTTGCTGAAACATTGGAAGAGGTTCCGAAGTCAAAAGTTACAGGAAAACATTTTTGGGTAAAGATAGATCAAGATGCAACAACCTTGATATATAGTGTAACTGTCAGAGCGGGTTCGTAAGTAATATGTTCATAGCATCAAAAGATGTTAATGATAAATAAAATAATATTATAAGAAAAGGAGTGTTAGTTTTATGAAAAAAACAAACAACAAAGGTTTCTCATTAATCGAGCTTATTATCGTTATTGCTATTATGGCTGTCTTGGTAGCAATCATAGCTCCAAACTTAACAAAGTATCTTGGCAAATCTAAGAAGAACACAGACAAAAAGAACAAAGATGAAATTGAATCTACATTAAAGACATGTCTTACTGATTATGATATGGAACATGATGCGTTAATTACAGATGGTGCATCAGATACTGTAACTGTAAGATGGGCTAAAAAAAATGATGGATCAGGAAAAGTTGAATCTACTGTTACTGGCGCTACAGGAGCAAGTGCAAATACAGATTTTAAGGCTATAGTAGACTCAGCTGTTGATGCAGCAAAAACACAGAGCAAGGAAAATACAAGCAAATATGCATTAGCAACAATTACGAAGAATAATTCAAGCAATGCATATGAAATTGAAGTTGATTTCTCATAATAGGTAGAATTTAATTTAAAATCAAAAGTAAAGGTAGATAGACACAATGAATACATTCTTAATAATAATTACTATAATATATGGAATAATAATAGGCAGCTTTTTAAATGTATGTATATATAGGATACCTAAGAATGAAAGCATTGTGACAGACAGGTCGCATTGTATGGCTTGTGGACATAAGCTCAAGTGGTACGACTTAGTACCACTTGTAAGCTACCTTACATTAGGTGGTAAGTGCAGATATTGTAAGACAAAGATTTCTAAGCAGTATCCGGTAATTGAATTTGCTAATGGTGTATTATATGGAATACTTGTAGTAGTTAATGGATTCAATATATCAACTATATTATTCTGCTTATGCTCATCTGCATTATTAGCACTTAGTGTTATTGACTGGAGAACATTTGAGATTCCGATAGCCTTTAATATTTTCATCGGTATTTTAGGCATTATAAGATTACTTACAGATTTAGGACATTGGTATGTATATATCATTGGTTTCTTTGCAGTAAGTGGTTTTTTATATTTATTATTTTTAATTACTAAAGGAAGAGGTATTGGCGGTGGTGACATTAAGTTAATGGCTGCTGCAGGCTTACTCATAGGCTGGAAGAATATTATTCTTGCTTTGGGAATAGGATGCGTATTAGGTTCGATCATTCATATTATTCTGATGAAAGTCCAGAATAAGGAAAGAGTGCTTGCATTCGGACCATACCTGTCATTAGGTATATATATAGCTATGTTATATGGTAACCAGATTATTGAATGGTATATAAATACGTTTATTTATTAATAAAAACTATTGAGGGAGGCTAAGAGATGGCATCTAAAACATTAACCATTGAAATTGGTAATGAATTCATTAAAGTCTGTGAAGCACAGGTTAATAAGAATAATGTAATGGTTCATCATGCAATTTCAGTACAGACACCACAGGATACCGTAGAAGATGGATTTGTTAAGGATATTACTCAGGTATCAGAAGCTATAGGAAGAGCATTAACACAGGAACAGATTACGGCTAAGGAAGTTACATTCGTACTTAACTCATCAAGAGTAGCTACGAAAGAAGTAATTATTCCTTATGTTAAGACGGACAAGGTTCAGGAATTAATTAATGCAAATGCTTCAGAATATTTCCCTGTTAATATTGATGATTATGTATTATCTTATACAATTCTTGAGGCTAAGAGAACTAAGGAAGAGCAGAAGATGAGAGTTCTTGTCTATGCTGCGCCTGAGAGAATGGTAGAAAGCTATTTCAATCTTGCTAATCTTCTTGGAATGAGAGTTAAGGCCGTAGATTATGCCGGCAACAGTACATTACAGTTGATTAAGATTCAGATTGATGAAAGACCAACCTTAGTAGTTCAGTTAGGTATGGATACAACTATTGTATCTGTTATGAATAATAATGTATTACAGTTACAGAGAACTATTCCATATGGTGAATCACTTTTGCTTAACTCTGTAATGGAAAGTAGAAATGTTAAGGCAAATGTAGCTATGGAATTATTAGCATCAGCACAGATTGTTAAGAATTCTCTTGAAGAAGATGAAACTACTAACTCATTAAAATATCTTATAAGTAATGTAAACAGAGTTATTGAATATTATTCAAGCAGAAATACGGAAGCACCACTTCAGAAGATTGTAATTATCGGTGAAGGTGCAGATGTACTTGGAATGGATGTCTTGTTCTCTAACGAAACAAGTCTTCCGGCAGAACGTTTAACATTATTAAAGAATGTTGAATCATATAATAGAATTAAGTTATCTACATCATTATTGAAACAGTATATGGCGAATGTCGGAGCAGCACTTAATCCTATACATTTACAGCCTAAGAAGTCAGTAAGTAGCAAAACAGAAAAAGGAGCAAATGTTAACATTGTACCATATGTAGCGACTATGGCAGTAATGCTTGTAGCTTCGGTTGTACTTGCGGTAATTCCACTTACGAGATATACTGTTAAGAATAATGAGAAGAAAGATGTGGAAAAAGAAATTAAGAATTTATCTAGTGTAAATGAAATATATAGTGAATATTATAACGCTGAGGATAAATTAGCTGATTTGAAAGCATTCTATTTGTCAACATGTAACAATACAGAGTGGGTATATAACTTATTTGAATTTTTAGAAAAGAATATGCCAAAGAATATGTTATTTGATACATTGGCAGTTGATTCTGGAAGTGTAACTATATCGGGCGCTACTATCTATGAATATGAACTTGCAGGTGTACTTAATTCGTTAGAGCAGGAGACACATATTAGTAACATTGTAACAAGTGGATATACTCATAATAAGGATAAAGGAACTGTTACTTTTGATTTAAGTTTCAGCATAGTTAGCGATGATTTAGCAGAAGTTGAGACTACAAATGGAGAGGAGGCTAACTAATATGAGTGAAAATGGAAATAATATGAATAATTTAAGATATGTATTTATATTAATAGGTGTGTTAGCATTATTAGCATCATATTTCTTGGTGTTTACTAAATATAATACTAAGATAAATGATATTTCAGACGAGGTAAAGACTCTTAAAACAGAAAGAGACAGACTTAAGGAATTAGATGCTAATAAAGACAAGGTAAAGTCTCAGACAGCATCACTTGAGAGTGACATAGACAAAGAATTAAGCAAATATGATGGTGGATTATCATATAAAGCAGAGATTATGGACACATATAATATGACACAGGACTTGAAGGTTGATGTTAATTCTCTTACTTTAAATGCTAAGGAAGTACCATATACATTTGGACAGCTTGCTTCTGTAAATCCTAATGGTGGTTCTAGTGATGTGGGAAAATATACAAGTGAATCAATGAGTTATGATATATCGACAAATGGTACATATGACCAGCTGAAACAGATTATTAAATATATAATTGATACAAAAGGAAAGAGAAAAGCATTAAAAACAATATCTATATCTGGTGGCGGACAAGAGGAATTGAATATGACTGTATCATTAACAGAATATGCAATTGCCGGCGAAGGAAGAGAAATCCAGAAGGTAGAGATACCAGATTATGAACAATCTACAAACAATTTATTCTTCAATCAGGTTATTGTAAGAGTAGCAGAATAAAAACATCTTAGCCAGTGAAATCACTGGCTAAGTGTTAAATATGAGAATAATTAAACGACCTTTTAAGAAGGGAGAATTTAGTGAATGAATTATGAAAAAAAATTGAATAATAATAACAAAGGTTTTACGTTATTAGAGTTAATATTGACAGTTGTTATATTAGCTCTGGTTACGGCTCCCTTTTTAAGTAGTTTCGTTTCGGCATCAAGGGCGAATCAAAAATCTAAACGCATACAGGAAGCTAATGAATTGGGAGAATATATTATTGAACAGTTCAAGGCAACTTCAGTAGATCAATTAGTAACAACATATAAATTAACGGCAGATGGCTCATATATAATTGATTCAGCAACTGGTTCGGCATATAGTAAAAATTCTACAAAATATACAGGTAAAGTATCAAAGAACTCTGCCGATGCAGCATTGCCTGCTGGTATGAGAAAAGGATATACGGCGGAACTTACTCTTACACCTGCGAAGAATGTAGTAAATGCGGATTATGCAATACCAGTAATAGACAATTTGGATAAGAAAGTATGTGCGGTTTTCAATAAAAATATTACTAAATATGATAATTTGTACACAGGAGCATCATCAAGAAAAGTTACTATTGAAGTTGAAAAAAGTGCTACAAAGTATAAAGTTAAGCTAATAGTAGATATTAAGAATGTTTCGGGCAGTATATTAGGTACTAACTCGATAACATGGGAATATGATACTGTACCATCAGTTTATGTGTTGTATAAACCATTAAGTGTAAATGATGAAATTGAAATTAAGAATAATATATATAATGCTGCTGATTTTGAAGTGGTAGGTGAAAAGAAGAATGTTGGAGTATATATTATTAATCAAAAAGATTCAACCGGGCTGTATTACAATAGTATGCCGGCTTCAAGGATTAAAGTATATGAGGCATCTTCAGCTATATCAGGTAATACATACACATTAAATAATCTTATCAGTCCAACTAGTACATCATCTATGTTAACTAACACAACGCTATATACTAATATAGGAGATGTTAAGAATAATCTTTCAGCAAGTAAAGACAATGGAAATGTAAATGATACAATTAAGATGATTAAAATTGATACAGTTTATAACTTAGATGTAACAGTTAAATATGAAGGAAAGAAAGTTTCTGATTATAATTCAACGAAAGTTGTCGGAGAATAGGAGGTGGCAGAATCAATGTTTAAAATTAAAAAGTTAAATAATAAAGGTGATACTTTAGTAATTGTGCTTATAGGTATATTTGTATTATCAATTCTAGGTACACTCATTTTAGGTGTAACTGCCACTAACTTATCTATGAAAGCAAATGAGAATAAAAATGAGAAAACATTTTATTATGCAGAAAAAGCTGTGGACGAATTATATGCTGGTATTGGCGAAGAAGTAATGGATGCCGTACAGGAATCATATAACGAAGTACTTGTTAATTATGTAAGCTATGGTTCAGGTGTTAATGCAAATGATAAAATGGTAGAATTGCTGAATAATAGACTTGTCAAACTATATGATAATAAGAAAATAGATAAAACAGCATCAGGATTAGATGTTAAAAAAGTAATAGAAAGATGTGTAAGTAATGGATACATTAATAGTGTAACCGGATATACATTTAATTGTACAGCACCTACTGGTTATGCTGATGTTGTATTTTATGAGAAAGCAGCTGGAAGTGCAGGATATACTGAATTAACAGGAAGTGTTATTGATGTAAAAGATATAGATAGAATATCTATAAAAAATATCGAAGTAAAGTGCATATCAAATCAGGGATATTCTTCAAAGATTAAGACAGATATAGATATCAATATTCCAGAGTTTAATATTGATTTTACAGATTCAGATACTACTATGGATTTACAGGATTTATTAAAATATAGTCTTATATGTCAAGGTGGAAATTTATCAAAAGATGTGGCTAAAGATGGTGCTGTAAATAGAATACATCCGGCAATTGAGATTGCAAATGGTGCCAATGTAACTATTTCAGGTAATTTGTATGCTGATGGAACAGCATATGATGCAAATAAAGTTACTAATGCGTCAGGAACCGAATATTGGGTTAATAAATCACCAAAGGTAGTTGTAAATAAAAATCAATCTATAAAAATTGATAATTCAGCTACATTAAGATTGAATTCTAAAATTGTTAACTGTAATAATGATATTGAAGTTGGTGATAACTCTGGTCTTATCATAAGAAATAGAAATGGTGAGGAGAAAACGGATACAACGGATACAATGCAGTTATTTGCTGATAATATTATTACTAAAGCAGGAACATCTAATGCAACAATAGATATTGTTGGTAACACAATGTTAAAAGATGACTTGCAACTTGATGGAAATAAATCTAATGTAAAGATAAAGGGAAATTACTTCGGATATGGTTATCGTGATGATGACAATGATGGCAATGAAGATGATACCGGTGCAATAACAGGTTTCGTTGATAAAGGATTAACTACAACTGAGCATGAAAGAAGTAGTGCAATCGTAATAAATGGCACAGGTGCAAATGTAGATATGTTAGGCGTTAATAAGTTAATATTAGCTGGTAGAGCTTATATTGATTTAGATGCAAGTGGAAAAAATACATCATATATGACAGGTGAATCTGTATCATTTAAAGGAAATCAGAAAATGTATCTTGCAGATACAGAGTTATCAGGAAGTAAAGTGGCAGGCACTAATCCAATATCATATTCTGAATTATTATCAAAAGCAGGTATAGCAGATGGTGCTGAGATTACATATTCAAACTTGAATCTTCAGGATGAGAATAGTGTTGTGGCAAAGAAAATCAAGTTTGACGATATGGTATATTTCTATGTGAAAAATAATAATCCTGTAACACAGACTCAGTATTTTATTAATGCATACCATAATAATATTGATAAAAGAAAGGATTTAAAGACTCAGGTTGAAAAATTAGATGTTCAACAGGTATCATTTTCAAATTCTGTTAAAGCCTATACAGCAGGTGCATTAATGCAGGTTGGTAGGACAACATCTAATAATATAGAGATAACAAATCCAGTATCAGGTGCATTAGGTATTACTAAAAATGAAGCACTTAGTTTAATGGAAGTTATTAAAAACAGACTTAATAATTTAACACCTTCACTTAAGGATGTTAGTGAGAATTATATATTAGGTCAGGATAATACGTTAGTAGCTGGTTCTACAAGTGATGAATTACCATTTGATTATCTTATCAATAGAGAGAAATTATATGATAAATGTGGTACTGGAAGATTAACAAAAGAGATAGATTTACATAATCCGACATCAGGTGTTCTTACAGCTGAAGGCTTAACATCAGACGAGCAGCAACAATTCATAATGAAAGCCAGAGATTTACTTAATAACTATGCAGGTGGATGGGTTGGTAAAAAATTCGGATTTGTACTCAGTTGTGAGGGTGGTATGGGAAATTCTCCAATTGAATTAGATGCTGGTGTTATAATTACAGATACACCTTATCAGATAAATAAGAATTTTACCGGTTTAATAATATGCAATGGAAAAATGACAGTAAGTGGAAATGTAAATATTCAGGCATGTGAAGAACTTAGTGAGTTATTATTTACATATATTCCATCATTACAAGATGTTTTAGGCCCATCATTTAATAAAAAAGGTGTGGCTGAAGATGGCACAATAGTTAATGTAAATGCACTTAAATATACAGACATTGTAGATAAATCAAATTGGCAGAAAGATTAATACATCATTATCAATTATATTATTAGACGACAATTATAGAATTATAAATGTAAAGGAGAGGAATTTTATCGTGAATAGAAAGAATAATAATAATAGAGGATTTTCATTGATTGAAATAATCGTGACTATTGCAATTATGGCGGTTGTTACAGCCGGAGCGGTTTCAATATATTCATTGATAAATTCCTCAAAATTAAAATCAATGGCGGGTAAAGTTAATGATGCTATTAGTGATGTAAGGTCAGATACCTTAACTAAAGAAGGCGTATATGGTTATTTGATGAAATATGATAATACAGAAAAATGTTGTACCATATATCTATATAAAGATGGAAATACAGCTAATCCTTATAAGAAGATTTCATTAGGTAGTTCAGGTCGTTATTATGTAAAAGATAAATCTGGAAATCCATATTACCTTGATAAAGTTGATACAAATGGTCTTAATTTTGAATTTGAGAAGTCAGATGGCTCGTTTAAATTTATTAAGGCAACATCATCTGGTACAGCAATAGATATGGACAATTACATATATGTTTCATATTCCGGAAAAGTTAAGAAAATTAAGTTGGTAAAATTAACAGGCAAACATTATATAGAATAGTAGTTGATTTACAATACATATTAAATGAAAGGGATAGTTTATGAGAAGTAAAAATTTCAAAGACAATAATAGCGGTTTAACCTTATTGGAATTAATCATTGGTCTTGCAATTTCTCTTATAGTAATTGTAGCTGCATTTTCATTTGTTAATATTGGAATCAGCTCATATGATAATACTAACAAGACCACAACTTTACAGCAGGAAGTATCATTTATAAATAATATACTTGGTAATGGTATAAGAAGTGGTTCAAAGGATCAAGTGACCATAGTTAAATATTCCACAGGAAATAAGGCCCTTTATACAGGTACAAAAGTATTTTATTATAATGCAAATAAGGAATCTTTGTACATATACGAGGGTACTGACTGGGGAACTGCAGCAATCACATCGGATAATGATGATAATCTGGTATCTAAATATGTAAAATCATTTGATGTAAATTATGAGAAAACGGATACTACAACTACAACACCAACGACATATGATAATGGACTTGAATATACCGGATATTCAAATCTGTTAAATGTTCATATGGAAGTAAAGGTGAAAAATAAAACGGATGAATCGCAAATTATTTATAATATTAGAAATAATAGTTAATATTTAGAGATAAGGAGGAAGAAAGAATATGGCAATTAAGAATTTTATAGTTAAGAATAAAAAGAAAAGTATTTGTTTTCTTACAGCTTTGATAATATGTATTGTATCGGTTTTTTCAGTTATTATTGTCAAACAGATTAATGCCGGTGTATTCAGAAAAGATGAGAACGGAAATACAGTTGCAGTTAATGAAATCAAAATTCTTGAAATTGTTGCAAGAGAAGGAGAGCAGGTTCTTGGTTATACTGTAGAAGGCCAGGAGCCTATTAGTGTTTCTGATATTGAAAGTTATAAGGGAAACATGGATTTAGATGTTACTGATTTTAAGAATGCAACAGGATATGATGTGACAAAGAAAGCTAATAACGATGGAACATTTAGTTATAAAGTAAATGGTTCAGAACTTAATAGAACATTTAATAATAATGTGCTTGGTGAATCAATGTCAAAAGGTGAGATACAGGTTAAAGCTATTCAGGCTGCAGATATTAAAGTAAGTGATGTTGAATGGGCTGATTTAATCTATATTAACTCAAATGATTATAACAGTAATCTTATGTATTATTATGACCAGTTTGTATGTAATGGTTCTATGGGGATTGAGCCTGGACAACTTGGTCAGAATTATAATGATGTATATTTAGTAAATCAGGATAAATTATATAGTTCAATTGATAAGATTATCCGTTCAGTGGGTAATAAGAAAGTTGCGGATACACTTACAAATGAAGATTTTGAATATGTTCAGATTAAACTTGCTAATCAGGAAGAAATTAATGCTAATCTTTCCAATTATATAGATTATAATTTAAGTTATTATAGAGAAAAGTTTGGAAGTCTGGATGAAGAGATATCAGATAATATTGAAGAGGGAATTACAAGAATTAATGAATTATTAAGTACTGTTAATAGTGAAGCAGAAGAAACAGCATTAAATAAGTTATATGATTTACAGGGTAGAACTCTTACAGATGAAGAAAAGGAAGAAAATAAAGTATATTTCTTACCAGCAGGATTTAGTAATTATTTAGAATTTAATGCAGATAAGTATTTTAATGAAATTTCTAAATATACACTTGGAATTACAGCAACTAATATTAAAGCGATAATTAATAATGTGAATGCAGATGTTTCGGTAGAAGCATTAAATACATTATTACAGTATAAGAATAAGGCTATTGCAGCATTGAATAATCCACCTACTGATCCGGAAGCAGATAAATACGGATTTAAACAGGAAGATTATGATACAATTTCAGAATGCTTTAAAAAGGTTAACCTTGGAAATATAAATGATGGAATATTATTTAATTATACAGAGGCATTTTTAAATGAATCATTTGAATTCACAACTGCTGATGCAGATGCTATAAGAGGACTTATCGATAGTGTTAATAAAGCTAAACAGGATGAGGTATTAGATGAATTAGCAAATGCAGTTGCAGATGAAGAGAAAATGAACAATTTCTGTGATAATGCAGAGAGTAATTTTGAATATGCAGATATTAATGGATATGATAAATATTATGTTAATAATTATATAGATGCATTAAAGCAGCTTACAATAGCAGATGCATTTAAAACAGATGGAAAATGTGATTTAGCTAAAATCGAAAAATTCATTGATGATGTAAATAAGAATACAGAAGTATTTGAAGATGTTGAAGTATCATGTGATTTAGTATGGAAAGTTGCAGCATCTATTTACAATAAGGCAATGAGCGAAGATGTTGCATTGATGTATAATACAGAGTTACTTACTAATAAGACACTTGGTGATTATACACAGGATTTAACAGAAGTAGCGAAAGCTAATGAAAATGTTATAAATTTAGCTGACAGAGAAAAAGTAGATAATACTAATAACGTTTATAAATTACTTTTATTATTAAGACAGATTAGAGATTCTTACTACTCAGACAATTTAGCTGCTAAGATAGATGTTAGTGGTGTATATTATCCAGCAGGATTAGATGGGGAAGCAGAGGGTATTAATAGTTGGAATATGCATACATTTGATGGAAATGATGGAAATGTAAGTGATACATCTATTAATTACACAAAATATCGTGAGCCGGAAGTTGTTGGTCAGACATATGGTGCTGATGGTACAAAAGGTTTAGCAACTAATTATGTATATAAGAGAATATACAGCTTTACAGGAGACCAGTTCTTTGGTGGAGCTAAATTCACATCAGATGCTATTTCGAGTGATACAAGTTATATAATTACTGCTAATAGTGGCTATTCGGATTCGGCAACAGATTCAATTGTTACTTCGGATTTAGAAAAAGATAATTATATATTAATTAGTGCAGAAAATAATGCAATATATCAGACAAATGATTGCATATATGCACATTTCTGGGATGATAATAATATTGAGTATAAGGAAAGATTTGTAAAGGTATCAGGCGAAGTTAAAGGGACAAATGGTAAATATGTATTATATAAAGTTTGTGTTCCTAAAGGATACAGACATATGCTGATAACTAATATAGCATCATGGACAGGCAATGTTCAAACATCAGATTACATATTACCTTCTGATTACAAAGGAAAACTTTTCTATCTTACTGGAACTGGGATTAAACAGGATACAACAGGAAGAAAGAATTATGTATTAGCAGGTATTACTAATTCTAAATTAAATGATACAGTGGCATTTAATGGTTCAATGGAAATGAAGTTCTGGGCATACAATAATGATGATGCAAATAATAATTTTACAGCATCATATAGATTGTATGTAGGTGATACTGTTATTTTCAGTAGTAATGTCGCAGGTTACCATTATCTAGAAGGTACATCTAATGCTGGAAATCAGCCATTTACGATGAACGATACAATAAAGATAAAAGATGCACAAACAGTAATCGTAGGTGATGATGAGATTAAGTTATATGCTAATGATGGTCAGAACTTCCGCGGACAGCTCCTAAGCCTTTCATCTAGTAATAAACTTAAGATAGAACTTAATTATACTGATGTATCAGGTGTAACACATACGAGCAACTATTATTACCAGATGGTAAAACCAACATATGATTTTAAGGTTACTAACTTTATTAAAGATGGTCAGGTTGAATATGTTAATTTTGCAAATTTACAATTCATATATTCTAATATGACATCTGTACGTTATGCGATAGATAATAGTCCGTTTGTTGATATAACATCAAGCAATGAAGTAATAAGCATTGGTGCTGATAAGAATATTGGTGATGTAACTAAACTTATGGTTGCATATACACCGGTTGGTGGTGACGAAATTGTTGTTACAACAACATTAAAGAAGTCAGAGTTAGCAAGTGCTGAGCATAATTATTTGTCAACAAATACAGCAACTAATAGTTCAGGACTTACAAATGATCCTTTATTAACTACTACTGAGAATAGTGCTATAGTTGGTAAGACTAAGGGTGATGTATTAGTATACTTATTAAGAGTATCCCTTATGAATGTTAATTATCCAATTAATGTATTAGAGGTACAGCCTCAGGCTCATGCGACTGATTTAGATAATGCTGATATGGCTAAGAAAATTCTTCAGGCACTTAAGGTTGATATACCAAGTGATATTAACAAGAATTATAAGAAGTATGTAAATGTAACAAGTATGAGTGTAAAAGAGTTTAATACAAGAAATGATGAGTTGACAGCAACTTATGATTTAATATACTTTGGTATTAACCCTGGATATCAATATGTATCAACAAGTGGCAAGACAAAGGGCAGAACAAAGTATAATGATAGTTCAATGGATGGACTTATTTATACAGGTATTGGTGATAAATATACTATTCATTCTGGATTTGGCGGTATGGCTGCATCAGATTACGAATATATTGATAATAACTCAGTATATAGAATTTCATCAGCAGTTAATAAAACATTTGGACTTGATGCGAATGCCGATGGTAAAACATCAGGAACTAATATAATTTGTTATAATACTTCACAAACTTTTACAATTCATAATTCAGGAACATATAATGGTGAAGAAATTGTAAAAATAGAAAGAAATAATCTGTATATTGGTGTTAAAAACGAAAGTGCAGATGATCCTAATAAGGTAAATGTTGAGTTAAGAACAAAGGATGATAACAACACATTCTGCCAATGGATAATGCATAGAAATTCAGATGGTACTGTAACATTTGAAAATTATGGCTATAGATTAAGTAAAAATAAAGCATATTGCATAGATTTGAATAATGCTAATGCACAAAATTTGGAAAATATCCAGATATATCAGAGCAAAAATAACAAGGCGCAGAAATGGATTTTGGAAGCAAGAGGAAATAATGTTAATAGTGGAATGTCAGATGAGTTGTATAACACATGGAAGAAGTATTATACAACAGGTATGACAGGAAATAGTAATTCTTCTTGGAATCTTAATATGTTAGATAGCACTTCAGGACGTTATTATATGAAAAATGAAATGAAGACAACAAGAATTGGTGGTAATGATATTACTGTCAGAAAAATGAATGAATTGTTAGAATATCTTAAGAGTGGATATCCGATTTTATTAGCTGATGAGATTATGAATTGTGATAATTCAGACATTTATGACGATAATAATGGATATGAAAAAAATAAGAATACATATACTAATAATGTAAGCAGATGGCCTTATGTAGATCATAATTCTAAGATGTATAATTTCATTTTACAGGCTAAAGCATTAGGTAAAGATGAAAATGGCAATTATACTGGACTTGATAGTGATGGCAATAAGGTATTTATGGATAATAAGTCATATGCAAGTTTGGTATCTATATCTAAAATGAGTGAAGGTTCAAATCCTGAGTATTTGTCATCAGACGATAAATTTGAAGGTGGATTAAGATTTGCTTTCAAGAGAGTTGAGATTCTTAACTTTGAGTTTAAGAGTGGACCAAAACAGTATGATGAAGGTGTAAGTGCAGGTAGTACAGGTAAATATATTGAAGCTAATGAGCAGGAACATAGTTCATATGATATCAATTTAGGATTTAAAGATGGAGCTAAAATTAATGAAAATCAAATTGATGGAAAATATATTTATAAAGTATACATAGATAAATCTGGTGTTGGTAAATTTGAAGATGCTGATACAGTAGAATTATCACCTGAATATGAATTAATTAAAGATAATGACGGATATGTAACAGGTGTACGTATATATGGAAATTGGCCAGAGAATATTGAAGGATTTATTCCTTGGAAAGTAGAAGCTGTTGATGCGAATAATGCTGGTCTTAAATATACATATATTGGAAATTCAGCATTTAGACGTAAAGAAGCTAAAGATGTCTATGTTTTATGGATTAAAGCACAGGAAGATAAGTGTACATTAGATTTCTACAATACTGTTAAAAATTATTCAGGTGATTTCAGTAATGATTATAGAATTCATCTTATAACTATGTATTTAACAGATTTTAATGCATATTACAGTAAAGACGTAAATTGTGATGAATTCCGTGATAATAAAGATTTGATTTTTACTGCTGATACTTCTAAATTAAAAGTTAAATCTGTATGGAATTATGCAAAGACAAAATCAGCTTATGCAAGAAACAATTATAATATGGGTTCTAATGGAAATAGTAAAGAAGATGCAATTGATACAAAAAAATTAAATGAATTGAGTGATAGTACAGAATTAGATATTATTGTATGTGGTTTCTGTGATTCATATGCTCAGCTTGATATTAATGATATTGCAGCTTTAAAGAATATTGAATATTTTGTTAATTCAGGTCATTCGCTATTATATTCACATGATAATTCATCATATAATAGTACAATACACGTATATTCAAAAAATGGATATATTTCTAATGGTGGAACAGACTGGGCAAGATATGAGACATATTTCCTTAAGACTTTGGTTGGACAGGATAGGTATGGTATAACAGCTAGTGAGTCTGATTTACCTGAAGAATATGTAAATGCAAGAAAGTATTTGGATACAAGTAAAATTGAACAGGCAGATTTACGAGGAATGACAGAAACCTGGACATTTATAAGTAATGGCAGGGGCGGAGATAAGCAAGGTAACAAGCTATATGTAAAGGACATTGGTTCAAGTGAATATGTAAATATTAGTACATTTGCAACTACTACAAAGATTCTTCAGATGAATAAAGGTCAGATAACGGCATATCCATTTGTTTTACCTGATTCTTCTAAGTTTTCAGTAGCAACTACACATACGCAGTATAGTGAATTGAATCTGGAAGATAGTGAAGTAACAGTATGGTATGCACTTGATTCACAACAGAATACAAAGAATTTATATTATTATACTAAGGGTGATGGTTGCAACAACTATTATATTTATTCAAAAGGCAATGTAACTTACACAGGTGCCGGACATTCGAAGATTTCAGGAATTGATGAGCAGAAATTATTCGTAAATACATTGGTTGCTTCAATTAAGACAGGTAACTATGCACCGGTTGTTAAGGTTAATAATGCAATCAGTATAACGACGACAGAGAAAATCATTAATCATTATAAAGATAGTGGTGCAACAGTAACATTTACAGTTTCAGATTATGATTTGAAAGACAATGAAGAAAATGGATTCTCAGATTTCAGAATCTACATAGATGTAAATGGAAATGATATATATGATGAAGGTGATATTTTAATTAATGATCCAGATAATGCAGACATTTCTGATAATACATATATGAGAGATACAAATGATGAAAATGTTAAAATTAATATTACAAAAGACAATTTAAGGAATAAAGTAACTTATTCATTCTATTTGTCAGATGGTGATATTAAAGCGTTAGAGGCAAGATTAGGTAATAAGATAGAAAACTATAATATTGTAGTTGAAGCTGTTGATAATGGTTACTTAAAAGCTAAAGATGATGTATACAGAGAAGCTACTAAGATTAAGGCTTCAGATAAGTTTAAGTTAAAAGAAAGAGAAGAAGCTAAGTTATTCGACTTAAATTAATATCTAACTAATTCTTATCAATTAATCCTATAGAAATAAATCTATAGAAACATAATTTCTATTAAATCAAAACTTAACCGACTTCTAAGAAACGGACAGAGTTCCGGGACTTAGAGGTCGGTTTTTGTATTAAATTTTTAATTATATCTTGACAAATAAATTAAAAAGATATATCATATAATCAATAAGTAACACAACAAATTTTGAATTCAACAAATTTATTAAATTCAAAATACATATTAACTAAAGTATTTGTTATATATGGCAGTAGTACACATATATAAATGATTAACCAGTTATTATAATTAAAGGAGTGATATATATTTATTGTTGTATAAATAGTGGTGCGATATGGGGAATAGAGCCGTATGTTGTAAAGGTAGAGGCGGATATATCACAGGGTATGCCTTGTTTTAATATGGTAGGATTATTAGCATCGGAAGTAAGGGAAGCCAGGGAAAGAGTGAGGAGTGCAATTAAGAATAGTGGAGAAAGTTTACCGATGTACAGAGTAACTGTTAATTTATCTCCGGCAGACAGGAGAAAGGAGGGGACAGGCTATGATTTACCTATTGCATTATCGCTTTTGTGTGCAATGGGCAGACTAGATGTAAGCAGATTTGATAATACACTTATAATGGGTGAATTAGGACTTGACGGAAATATTAACAGAGTGAATGGAATTCTTCCTATTATAAATATGGCGAAGAGATTAGGCTTTAGTAAGTGCATTATTCCTAAAGAAAATACTAATGAGGCAAGATATGCAGATAATATAAAAGTCTATACCTTTTCTACACTTAGAGAAGTAATAGAATATTTTAATAATATACATAATGAAGAAAGTGAGATTATAGATAATACTAATAGAGAAGAGGTATCAGAGCAAAGTGAAAATGATTTTTCTGATATATATGGACAGGAGAGTGTTAAGAGGGCAATTATGATTGCTGTATCCGGGTGGCATAATATGCTGATGATTGGTGCACCGGGAGTCGGTAAATCAATGTTAGCATACAGAATACCATATATTATGACAGAGATGAGTGAGGAGGAGAAAAGAGAAGTTCTAAATATACAGAGTATATGTGGATTAATTGGAAATAATGATTACATTTTGAAGAGGCCATATTCTGCACCGCATCATACTATTACCAAAGCAGCATTGATAGGAGGAGGTAAAGAACCAAGACCGGGAGAGATAACAATTGCTCACAGAGGTGTAATGTTTCTTGATGAATTACCGGAATTTTCTCCAATTGTATTAGATTCATTAAGGCAGCCTTTAGAAGAAAAGGTTGTTAAGATTCACAGAATGAATGGTAATTATGAATTTCCTGCCAATTGTCTTATTATTGCAGCGATGAACAAGGATATTACCAGAATAATACATATGTTTGATTGAGGGTTCATCGTTATAATTTTTGAAATGGCTTGGTTACTGGTAGTCTTGATATTTTTATCTTGTGTTCAGAAATTTTTATGACAGACATATTTCGCACATATTTTATAAAATGAAAAAATGCTCTGAGTGTTTTGAAACCCCTTTAACGATAGCTTTATGCAGTCGTTAAATTGTTTTCTTGCGTTAAATCATATAATGCTTGACTTTTCTGGACTTCTGATACTTACTTGTACTACATCAGATTTCAGAAAGGATGATAGCAATGGAACGTTTGGATGCGGAAGTGCAGTACCGTACTGCAAAATGGATATTTACAAATATGATGTTTGCCGGGGAGATAACATTAGAAGAATATACGGAAATACATAAGAAATTAATAGAGAGATTTGACCCGCCAATGAAATCGGTGGAGACTCCCGGATTCTATGTGCAGGAGGCTTTTGACAATGAGTAAGATAAGAAAGATAGAGCCGATTGCAAAACTGCCTGAAACAGCAATAAAACCCAAAATTACAAGGGTAGCAGTTTATGCCAGAGTATCTACGGATATGGAGGAACAAGCGAGTAGTTTTGAGGCACAGAAAGATTATTATGAGAAGAAAGTTCGTGAGAATAAGGACTGGATGCTTGTAGGTATTTATGCAGATGAAGGAAAAACGGGAACATCTTATATTAACCGTACCGAGTTTTTAAGGATGATGGAGGATTGTAGACTTGGAAAGATAGATATTATTCTCACCAAATCCGTCAGTAGATTTGCCAGAAACACGGTTGACGCATTAAACAATATTCGTGAATTAAAGGCACGGAATATTGGGGTATTCTTTGAACGTGAGAATATATGGACTTTAGATGCAAAAGGGGAATTTCTAATCACATTGCTTACTTCTTTGGCACAGGAAGAATCAAGATCCATCTCAGAGAATACTACATGGGGAAAAAGAAAGGCATTTGCTGATGGAAGATATTCTGTAGCTTATACACGCTTCCTCGGATATGACAGAGGTGCAAAGAAGGGTGAATTTGTCATAAATGAAGGACAGGCAAGAATTGTTCGGCTGATATATAGGATGTACCTGCAAGGTTACTCTCCATATAGAATTTCGGAGTTCTTGACAAGATGGGAAGTAAGAACTCCTACAGGAAGTGGTAAATGGCATAACAGTTCTGTAATGAGCATTCTTCAAAATGAGAAATATAAGGGAGATGCATTGCTACAGAAATGCTTTACTAAAGATTTTCTGACACATAAAAGAGTGCAAAATAACGGAGAACTTCCACAATATTATGTGCATGATGGGCATGAAGCCATAATCAACCGGGAAGTGTTTGACTATGTGCAAACATTGGCAGGGGCAAGAAATAAGGATGCTAATGGAAGATATTCTGGAGTGCATCTTTACTCATCATTATTCAGATGCGGTAAGTGTGGAGCATTCTACGGAGCAAAACCGGAACATTCAAATGACAAGTATCGCAGAACAATCTTAATGTGCCATAACAGGTTTAAGGCACCATATTATTGTAAAAATACAAGAATTGATCTTAGGCAGATACCTAGTATATTTATAAAAATTGCAAATAGAATTATGCGAAAGTATTCACAAATATTATCAGTATCACAAGAGATTGCGAAAGAACTCAGTATAGATGCTGATGTCACAATAAATGAAGCATATTCAATGGATATGCAGGACATTTCTATGATAGTCAAATCGGCTATAGTTTACCCAGAAAATAAAATAAAAATAGTACTTATTGATGGAACGCACATGACCATTAAGGTCTGAGAAAGGAATGATACATTGTTTAGTAATAAAGAGATGAAACTGTTCGGAGGTGGGTTTTTTACCATCATTCGAATTGAAGAAAATTATATTGAGATGGTTTCCAATAACACTCGGCATCAATGGATTATCTTCAAGAGGTCAATTGATTCAAATAAACCCGTGACTTTATATCACAAGCATACAGCAGATACAAAGTATTACCACAAGCATTGGGAAACCTGGACGGTAGCTATGGCGGTGGAAAGCATTAAGAACCATGATACATATGTGATTGAAAATGGGAAAACCGTCAGATGGATGAAACAGAAAGGAAGGGTTAACTATGGCAGCATTTAAGAAAGAACGAAAGATGAAAGTATATGCACAGCCGGGATATCATTACAAGGATACAGCCACCATCATATTAAAGGGAGCATGGCTTGAAACGCTAGGGTTTGAGCCGGGAACACCCATAAATGTTGAGTGTGATGGAGGAAGGCTTGTGATTACTAGGGCAGATGAAGTGATTGTGGAATGAAGAAGATGTGTTACAATTAGATCATGGTAACATGAGGATTTTGGAGCTTGTGAACTGGAGGAAATGTAAAGTGAAAACATTATATATTATTGGAAATGGTTTTGATTGTTATGGACATGGTATGAATACTAAATATACTGATTTTAGGAAGTTTTTAATAAATAAATATCCGGAATTTAATGAAAATTTTGGCGGAATTCTAGAGTCAACTCTTATGCCAGATGGAGATGAAGTATATAATATGGATGAAGTAGTTGGATCTTTGATTCGTACAATAGATGAGTGTTCAGCAACGGATTGGAACAATTTGGAAGAATGCTTAGGCAATGAATTTATATGTAACATTGCGTATGACAATGAATGGGCATATAAATTAACGGATATTGATGAAGATGATAACATATTTCATTCAGTTTATGAAAATGAAGATTTAACCAATTCCGTTGTAGGCGCTTATCGTATATTAATAAATCTCTTTAGAGAGTGGGTTTTTAGTGAACTGGCTAATATTGATTTTCAAAAGATAAAAAAATTAAGTAAAAAGCCCTCATTTAGGAAAAGTTTGTTCCTTTCATTTAATTATACATTAACATTGGAAAAACTGTATAAAATTTCAAGTAATAATATATGCCATATTCATGGGAATGCAGGTGATAGAAACACCAACATTTATTTTGGGCATGGGGATGATACTGAATTTAATGAGTTTGAACATTATATTGGTGTTACAGATGCTTATAATTCATTGAAGAGAGAGTTAAGAAAAAACACTAATCAAGCAGTAGTAGATAATATAAATTTTTTTCGTAAGTTATCAGGCGTTAAAAAAATATATTCATATGGGTTTTCATTCTCGGATGTTGATATGATTTATTTGGAAGAATTGAGCAGATACGTAGATGTTAAGAAGGTGAGATGGTATTTTAATCAATTTGATTGGAAAAATAATATACAAAATGTTGAAAAGGTAAAGCATTTGGGATTTAAAGTAAGGGTATGCAGGAGATGGAAAGACTCAAATGGAAAGGGAGTATAATTATCAATAACTGTTAAAAAGTAAAAGTACATTGCATATAAGTGCAAATGTAAGTTGAGTAGATCTATAAGGGTTGAATGCATTGGAGGAAAGTTTTTAGTTAACAGCGCAGATGAAGTGATTGTGGAGTAAAAAAGTAGAGTTTTTTGATATCAAATTAAAATTGCGAAAAAATTTTAATGGATTTGTGCACACTTTTATGATATACTGAAATAGTATTTTTTACGCATTGGAGATAGTGTTATGAATGAAGCAAAATTCAGAACATGGCTTGAAAAACATATGAATTATCATACTGCCAGGACATATACAGCCCGTTGTATGCGAATCGAAGAGAAATTATTCATTGATTTAGATGACGAGTATAGAAAAGATGGCGGAAGTGGTTTGCTGAATAGATTAAAATATTCTCGTGATGAGCAGCGTCAAAGAAAACAACCGCAGTGTGGATTAAAGTTTGAAGAAAATGCTGATATCTATATTGGAATGAATTCTCTGAGAGCATCCGTTAAGAAGTATTTTGAATTCAGAGGTACAGAGGATTAGTTGTATGGACTGAAACTTTGTGGCAATTAATAATTTGCGAACTGCAAAAAATTATAAGAGGATGACTTTTTGGGGAATCTTTTTAGAAATTAGATTATAAAATATCATATCTTATTTGTAAGCATTATAGGCGTGAAAAATTAATAATACATATATGTTGGGAGTTAGAATACAAATTATGAGAACAATGCTGTTAAGTTTTAAAGCGGATGTTTACAAAAGGGTATTATCAGGCGAAAAAATATATGAACATAGAAAAGTGTTTCCGAATGAGCCTATACTTGCATATTTGTATGTAAGTAGCCCGGCTCAAGTAATTACAGGGAAAATGGTTTTAGGGAATAAAAGAAAAATTGAAGATTTTTTGGATATATATCATAATGATTTAGAAGTGTGTAAAAGAGTTCATAGATATATGAAAGAACATAATTATGTAATGGAGATTCAAGATTTTCAACAAACTACAGAGATACCACTTAGTACATTAAGAAAGGACTTGGATAGATTTATAATTCCACAGATGTATTATTTTTTAGATGATACTCCGTTGTTGAAATACATTGAAAATAACATAAAAAATGAAGGAGTGCATATTATCAACGACTTTATGAATGTGGATAAAAAATTTGTTTGTAATGGTTGATGTATATGCAGGTAACAATAAAATGACAGATAGAAAACTTAAATTTATTGACTTATTTGCTGGTATTGGTGGATTCAGACTTGGGTTTGAACGTGCTGGTTGTGAGTGTGTTTTTAGCTCAGAAATTGATGAACATGCTTGTGAAATGTATGAATTGAATTTTGGAGATAATCCAAAGTGTGATATAACAAAATTGGATCCTAAAACGATACCAGATTTTGATATTCTTTGTGCGGGATTTCCGTGCCAAGCGTTCTCAATTTGTGGAAAGCAAAAAGGCTTTTATGATGAAACACGAGGTACATTGTTTTTTGACATTTGCAGAATACTTGAAGAAAAAAAACCATCGGCTTTTGTATTGGAAAATGTTTCTAATTTGGAAAAACATGATTCAGGAAGAACATTAACAGTAATGCTTTCAGCGTTATCTGAATTGGGATACACAGTTGTATATAAAGTTCTAAATGCAAGAAATTTTGGTGTCCCGCAGAATAGAGAGAGAATTGTAATTGTTGGTAATAGAAATGGTATTGCATTTAATTATGAAAGATTGAAACAGACTCGAATTGAGACAATGAAACCATTTTTGGATAAAGAGGGTGATTTTGAAATCCTTCCAAAAGGCAGTTATACAATTCTTGAACCAGAACTGATAAAGAAACAACCAAAATCTGGACTTGTGTTTTGTGGTTATAGAAATAAAAAAATAAGAACTGTAGGAGTTCGCCCGGGAACAGAACATCTTTCAAGGGTACATAAACAGCCTAATAGGATATATTCAACAGAAGGAGTTCACCCTACGCTCGCATCGCAAGAATCAAGTGGAAGATATTTCATTAAAGATGGTGATATAGTAAGAAAACTTACAATGAATGAGTGTTTTAGATTTATGGGGTTTCCAGAAGATTATAAGAAAGTTGGGGGAACGGCAAGCTTATATGCAAGAATAGGAAATTCTATATGCGTTAACATGGTAAGTGCAGTCGCAGATGAGGTAGTACATCAATTTTTTTCAGGAGAAGATAATATGGATAAAGAAAATAAATTTTTAGAGGATGCATATGCAGAAGCAGAGAAAGTCGTAGCACTAGAGGAAATAGGTCTTAATGCAAATCAGATTAAAATGGTTAAGACTATAGTGGATAAAGAAGAAACATTTAAAGGAGTGTTTACAGTATTACTTACAAGCTTGGTTTATAAGTGTTTACATCCAGAACAGGATGTAAGACGTCATCAGGCTAATATGGAGAATGGTTACAGTGGTAGAAGCTTTGATACAAAATATGTTACACCTTTTATGAAACAAAAGAGATTTCTTGGTGCCATGAAAGAGTCAGGTTGGCTCACAAGAAGTTTAGAGCAAAATATACCTTACGGATTGGATTTCCCAGGAAAAATTCAGAATAAGGATGTTAAGTCATCATTTTTGCATATTCTACATGATGTTGAAGAAAATGGTGCTGATCCAAGAAAGTATGTAATTACTATTATGGCATATAGTATAAAATGTAAAAAGGATAAAACTGTAATACTTGTGAATCCGATAGAAAAAGAAACAAAAATGACAATCCACGAAATTATGGACGCTTTGCATGCTCATTTCTATTTTCCGTATAAAAGTAGAGGAGCAGCAATTTTGCCAGTTGTTGCGTTGTATAGCGTATATCAGTGTATAACAGAGGAATTAAAGAGATTCGATGGAAAGTCATTGGATAAGTTGGCATCTCATAATAGTTGCGATAGAAGTAGCGGAGAAACAGGAGATATTGTTGTTCGTAATGATGAGGATAATTCTATATATGAAGTAATTGAAGTAAAATTTGATATTCCTGTTAATCCAATCATGATAGAAGATGCATATAAAAAGATTAGTGAAAAGCCTGTGCAGAGATATTACATTTTAAGTACGGTGGCACCTAGTGAAGATGACAGAGTTGCGATAGATGAGATGGTGTGCAAAATAAGAGAGGAACATGGTTGCCAGATTATTGTTAACGGGGTGTTCCCAACTATTAAATATTATTTGCGACTTTTGGATAACACAGATTTATTTGTTGAAAGATATGTTAAGAATCTCTCAGATAATACAGAGATTAACTTTGAACATAAGATAGCTTGGAATAAGGTGTGTGGAGAAAACTAAAATAACAACATTGATTTTTAATAGGCGGGCTGGGTTTTACCCGGCTCGTTTGTTTTTGAGGAGATAGAATGCATGATCATGATGAAATAGTACTTAATAAAGATAATCCTGCTGTTAAATATCTTTGCACCAAAGACAAACGTCTGTCTAAAGTTATTGATACAATTGGGGAAATATCATATCAACCACATGATGATGGATATGCTTTCCTTATACATGAAATAATAGAACAGATGCTATCAGTTAAAGCAGGTGCTGTGATTTATAGTAGACTTCAAGTTTTATGTGATAATAATATTTGCCCGGAAAAAATAGCTGGACTTACAGATAAGCAAATTAAAAGCATAGGGACAGCAAATTCCAAAGTTTCTTATATTAAGGGAGTTACAGAGGCTGTTCTGAATGAAAATTTAGTATTATCTGATTTACAGAATTTATCCGATAATGAAGTTATAAAAAAACTGACTTCATTACGTGGTATAGGTTTATGGACAGCGAAAATGTATCTCATTTTTGTTTTGAATAGACAGAATGTTTTACCTGTTGAGGATGTTGCTTTTTTACAATCGTATAAATGGCTGTATAAGACTGATGATACCTCAAAGGATTCTGTTATGAAAAAATGTAAAAAATGGAGTCCATATTCATCAATTGCGGCTAGATATTTGTACCGAGCATTAGATACCGGATTAACAAAGAATGAGTTTCATCTTTATAAATAAAATGGTACAATAATAATTAGGTGTTATGAAAGCACGAGATTAAGGTAAGGAGGTGCAGAACTATGGTATGCTTTGGTTCTTTATTGAAGACGTTGATGACAAGTACACAGGCGGGAGTCCAACAGCAGGATGTATGTTCTGAACTGATTATGGCGGTCGGCGGAGATAGCCTTATTGGTGATCATACAAAAATCTCAAGACTTTGTGATAGTAAAGCAAATGTACCAGATGAAGCTATTAACGGAGCAAAAAATGTGGTATTTGAGGATGTGGTTAGTAGATTAAACGGAGATCTTCTGTCTAAATTTATATTAGAAGACAGAATACCAGTTATAGTTCTTGCACTTAAGGATATTCTCAGCAGAGATAGCATAGGCATAAGTACGCATATTGGAAAATATAGTAAATCAGAATTATTAAGTATGGTGGATGTTGATGCAGCAGAGTTTTTAGCTAGTTTTCTAATATATACTTGTGCAGAAGTTAAAAATAGAAACGGGAATGGAAAAACAGATTTTATAACGAAAGATTATGTAGATGCGTTTGAATCACAAAGACATTCAATTCATATTGTTACTGCACCTGTTATCAGAACACAACAACTTCAGTCTACTTTAAATAGGGACGATTTTGACCAGATATTTATTGAAAGTGAAGGAGCAGGGCAGCTTAATAATCCAAACTACAGTCAAGTCAGACTGTTCTATCTTGACATCGAAAATAATGAATTTTCATATGATTGTCTCGATGATTTCCTTATTGATAATATCGGTTATTATGTACTTTCAAGAACAGAAATGCAGAATTTGCGTGATAGACATAAAGAGCATTCTGCCTGTCTGCGAGCTATACGTGCAATGAATCAGCATGGAACACCCGGTGAAAAGGGAACAGGTAATGATTTAGGAGAAGTTATGGTATATGCTTTCCTTGAAGATGTGTTGGGAGCACCTAAGATATTTACAAAGGCTGAAATCGTTGGTGGTACTCCGGGGAGCAGAACCGATGGAGTGCATTTGTTGAAATTGAATGATGGTGGAAACGACAAGTATCAACTTGTTCTTGCTGCATCGGATATAACGGGAAATATTAAAAATGCAGTTGATTCTGTAATACAGCGCTTGGATGATATAGCAGGTGTTACAGGAAATGAGAGAAGAATGGTAGATCGAGCAATCTTATCAAGTAGCTTTGATGCCAATACTACTTCATATTTAAAGAGCATTCTGATTCCATCAAGGGCTGCATCTGGAAGGCCAGATATTTCATTTGGAATTTTTATAGGATATTCATTGGGCATAGATCCTTCGCAATACGATAATGATACCTATAGAAGCAAAGCAATGGAAAAAATGAAACAAGATGTAGAGGATATTGCACCGTATATTAGCACACAATTGTCAAATGCTTCCATTGTAAGCAATAGTAACATAACCAATCATTCATTTTATTTTTACTTTATGCCATTTGATGATGCAGACAACGATAAAGATAAAATAATGCAGGACTTGTTAAGTGGAGGTGCAGGCAATGGGACAGTATAACAATACACTTGGACAAGCTATATATGATGATTTAGAGGATAATACATATTTAAAAGAAATCTATGAGAATATTTTATATAACTATGGGGCAAGGGTATTTAATGACCAAGGGAATGATAATGTAATAGAAATGCCAGTTGATATTGATGATGCCCTTAGGTTTGCAGATTTATTGTCGAACTCTACGCATCCAACAAAAGGTGATACACATAAAATAATGGCTCAGGAGATGGTCGCTTTATTACAGGAGATGCACCCAGAGGATGCAAGAATAGCTTACTATTTATCTGGAGTATTATCTAATATAGGGAATTATAGAGGGCTTAGCTTGACAAAAAACAAGGAAATGGTGACGAAGAAACTCTTCATGGATAGACTGTGCCAACAGTATGATATGGATAAAATGCGTATTCCGGCTGATGGAGATAAGCAGTTCTTTCGTTCACAGGCTAAAGTTTATGAGCATTTATCTGATCAGTACTTTAGTTATTCGGGACCAACATCTATGGGAAAGTCCTTCATTATGCGAATGTTCATAAAACAGCAGATTTTGGAAAAGAAAAGAGAGAATTACGCTATTATAGTCCCAACAAAGGCTCTTATAAATGAGGTTAGTGATAAAATAATAAAAGATGATTTAAAGGAAATGTTGGAAGAATATAATTATAGAGTTGTGACAGCTGGAGGTGATATTGCTTTAAAGCAGTCACATAATTTTATATTTGTTATGACACCTGAGCGTTTCCTGTATTATTTGATTGATAATCCTACCAAGACTATTGCATATTTGTTTATTGATGAAGCACATAAAATATCTTCTATGGATGATAGAAGTTCATTTTATTATAAAATTGTAGAAATGTTGTCAGCAAGGGAATGTAAACCACATATTATATTTGCATCACCTAACATTCCTAATCCAGAGGTATATCTACGATTAATAAGTGATGAAGAATGTGTGACTGCGATGGGTATCTCATCTACATATTCTCCTGTCAGTCAAATGAAATATATTGTGAATTATGATACACATGAAATACGTATGTTTAATCCGCAGAAAAAAGAGACTACTTTTATTAGAGGATTAAGGGAAAATGAGAATTTTACTTCGCTCCTAAATAGTGTAGGCTGCAATGCACAGAACATTGTATTCTGCAGTGCTATCGGGCAAGCTGTTGCAATGGCACTTGAATATGCAGATTCACTGCAAGAATATAGCAATGACGATTTGGAGAAGATATCAAAGGAAATACAGCAGGAAGTACACTCAGAATACTATCTTGCAGATATCATAAAAAAAGGTGTAGCTTATCATATTGGATACTTGCCGACAACAATTCGATTGCGCATTGAAGAACTATTCAGACAGGGACTTATAAAGACACTTTTCTGTACAAGCACATTGGTAGAAGGTGTTAATCTTCCAGCAGATAATTTATTTGTTACAAATTATAAAATTGGAAGGGCTGGAATGGATGCTATTGATTTTAAGAATCTTGTTGGAAGAGTTGGAAGAATAGAGTTTAATCTATATGGGAATGTTTTTCTTGTCTGTAGCGAAAAGGTAAAGGAAGAAAAATTTGTAGAATTATTGAAAAAAGAAGCTCCTGAGCAGAAACTTTCTATTGATTCTGGATTGACAAAGCCACAGAAGAAAGAAGTTGTTCAAAGCCTTCTGAAAGGGCAGGTTGAAATACCACGACATCCAAAAAGCCAGACAAATGATAGCTACGCATTAATGAGAAAGTTTTCGATTTTATTGCTGAACGATATTATGAAAGACAGAGACTCTCGGGTAATGAGGGAATTTTCGGAATTTCTGGATCCTGCGACTACAGCACAGATAAAGAGAAACTTTCAGAGGGAAGAAAGTACACTTGATGATGATATAAATGTATCAGTGGATCAGGCTCGTAATTTACAAAGTGCTGTAAACCAGAATCTATCTTATCCAGTTTTGACAGGAGATACATCAACAGATTATGCGAATCTTGTACAATTTTTAGAGCAGCTCTGTAGAATATATAAGTGGGAACAGTATGAACCAGGAACCCTTGGACATAGAAATAAAAATACTGGTTCTCATGGTATGTTGAGATGGTATGCTGTAATTCTTCTTCAATGGATAAACGGTTATGGGTTAAATTATATTATTGAGAGAGCATTAGAATATAAGAGGAATACATCAGGTTCAACAGTTAAAGATAAAGATGGATATTCATATGTTGCTTACAATGATTCAAAAGAGCATAGAAATGCAGTAATGGCAGAAGTGCTTGATGTTATAGAGAATATTGTAACCTTTAGAATATCAAATTATTTTCTGAAATTTTCCAATGCTTGTAAGCAGAGAGAAAATGTTGAAGAACTCGGAAATGACTGGTATGAATATGTTGAGTACGGCACAACAAATCAGATTAGTATATTATTACAGAAATGCGGTTTTACTAGAGAAACATCAAGATTTATAAAACAAAATAAAGAAATGTATATTGAAATTGATGCAAATAATGTGATGCGTATTAGAAGAACCCTTCTGAACTGCGACAGAGAATCTGTTCGACAAGAAGTAGAAAGAGTTATTTATAATATGCCAGAAATGTTTGTTTAAAATCAAAATTATTGAGGTTATTGCCATGAGGCAATAGCCTCTTTTTTTATGCTTATTTTTGTGTAAGTGCTGTGTAAGTTTGTGTAAGTCAGGAGCAATTACAGATGGAAAATCGGATTCTATAATTAAACTGTAAAGAGGAACACAAGATTTATTAAATGATATATAGATTTCTAACTATGAAACATTTTTGGCTAATATGAGCCGTGAAACGAAAATAACCCTTATTCTCTGATTCTCCGTTTGCTTGCGTGTGCTTTCTTATGAAGTTGAAAAGAAAAAAGAGAATAAAGAAATATAAGAAATTTAGACTTTGGGTTTTGAGATGGTTTCACAGATGTCGTGATGCCATCTGAACATCCAAAAGGATAGTTCAAATAAAAATATTTTAAGCCAAATGGCGGCCGACATTGGGCGAGGATACATAGAATTTAGATTTACCGATAAAGGGTACTTCTAAAATTCTATGGTGTCTCGTCTCGTTGTCGTGCCATCAGACGGATTGTCCTCGCTCAGTGCGAACGCTGCAAGGCGGAAAAGAGGACAATCATGGTAAAAAAGAATAATGAATGTAAGGTAACTGTTGATGAAGCTGCAAGATATGATTTTCCATATTTTGTACCGATTGAGGATGGTGATGAAGTAACGATTAAGCATTACAAAGAGCATGATGTTCCAGTTGCTAATATTGCATTGCCAGGCAGAAAAAAACGCTATTATGCGATTTTTGGTGCTGCCTCAAAAGAAGAAGCAGATCTCATGAACAGAACCTTCAATAACTGGGCAAGGAAGGACGAGCGTGACAGAGATGCACAGATTAAATTAGAAACATCTTATGAGGCTCTCCTTGAAACTGGATATGATCCAGAGGACGATAATGACATCTCAGAACTTGTGGCATATAAGATTGTTGTTGATGCTTTACATGATGCATTAAATGAACTTACAGATGAGAAGATGCGTTTGGTAAAGATGGTGGCCAACAAGGAATCGCAGCAGTCTGTAGCAGATGAGATTGGAATTTCCAGAAGAACGCTCAGAGGTCGTAAGGATGATGTGATGTCAGAACTTGCTAAGAAACTGGACAACCGTAGATAATGTAAAATACCCCGATGGTAGCACGAGCCATCGGGGTTATTTTTGTCAATTTTCTGACGGTAACGCTAACGGTTACTTTTTTCTGTTAGTCTTTTTTATAAAATGATGTTTCATATCCATCGGCACGAAGGAGCAGTCCCGTAATCCAATCGGGAGTTCTGCCCATCTGCTCACAGATGGCATTAAGGTCGGCATCCATAGGTGTTTCAATGATCAGTTCATCGTGTACATGACCAACAATAAAGCAGTGGGAGAGAGTACGCATGGCATGGCAGAGGATATCACGGCTGATTGCCTGTACGATATTTTCTACAAATTTTGGACCGTAGGATTCGATGCGTTCCCACTTCTTATTAGTACCGACACCTTCATAGGTAACGGATTCACCACCGAATTTATTTTCACCAATCTTTGGTTTTACATAGCAGAGGCGTCTGCCGGATGGAAGGACAATAAACAACATACCACTCTGATATACAAATCTGATGCCGTGTGTTTCGGTGGCAGTACGCTGCTTGATGGCTGTTTTGACACAACTGTCAACATCCCACCAGAACTGCACGATATTTGGATTTGAGGCTCTCCATGAGTCAACAAGTGGCTGTAATTCATCTTCTGACAGTCCCATATCTAATGCACCCATAGCAGTTAAAGCACCAACTGAGCCACCATATCCAAGTGCAAGTTCTGCAATCTTACCTTTCTGGCGAAGGTGTCCATTAACACCATGCTTTTCAACAGGGACATGGAACATGGCTGATGCAGAGGCACAGTAGATATCCCCGTTTTCTTTAAATACCTTCATACGCCAGTTCTCTTTTGCCAGAAAAGCAATAACACGGGCTTCAATTGCAGAGAAGTCAGATACACAGAATTTATATCCCGGTTTGGGAATAAAAGCAGTACGGATAAGCTGTGAGAGTGCATCCGGCACATCATCGTATAACATATTCATAAGTTCATAATCCCCAGATTTTACGATGTCTCTTGCATCTTCCAAATCGGTCATGTGGTTCTGAGGAAGATTCTGTAACTGAATAATTCGTCCTGCCCATCTGCCAGATCTGTTTGCGCCATAAAACTGGAACATACCTCTGGCACGGCCATCGGCACACACAGAATTCTGCATAGCCTGATACTTTTTTACAGAAGATTTTGCAAGCTGCTGACGGAGTTTCAGAACATCTGCTATGTCAGATGGCACAGTCTTAAGCAGTTCAATAACAGCTTTTTTATCAAGGGAGTCTGTTTCTACACCTTTGGAAATGAGCCAGTCTATAAAGTTATACTTAAATATGTACAATAAATATTAAATAAGAATGTACAAATGTTATGATATATGAGTTACAAGGAGGAACTCATAATGATACTAAAGAATCCGATCATAACAAACATAAAAATAG
>Ga0256404_1001866_pt1 | contig 48725 bp, 114 predicted proteins | sample RumenRJG_01DNA_FD_185990 | JGI IMG/M metagenome (GOLD analysis project Ga0256404, IMG submission 185990) | Bovine rumen microbial communities from Lethbridge, Alberta, Canada - RJG_01 | ecosystem: Host-associated > Mammals > Digestive system > Stomach > Rumen | place: Canada: Alberta... | reverse complement strand
GCCCCTTTTTAGTCCTTTATTATACAATAAAAGACACGCCCCCACGCTTTCGCCTTTTCGCTCTTTTAGGTATAAAAGAGACGCCACGAAGAAGACAAAAAAAAGAGCGTTTTATATAACGCCCTCGGTCAACTCGCTTTCGCTGATGCGGTCAACATATATTCGCCACGTATCACGTACCGCAACGCCTTTTGATATAAAATCAATCAAACGCCTTTTAGTTAGTCCGCTCTTGATAAAGTCCTCCACTTGCTCCAATGTGTCTAGTGTTGCGATTGCTCGTTCGTCTCTTTCTCTTGTTTCTTGTGTTCCGTCTTCTTTTGTGATTGTTTCTCTTTCTATTTTATAGATTGTGTAATATTTCAAAATCTTTTCTTTTTTCATTTTCTTTTGTTCCTCTCTTTTCTTTCTTTTAACCTATTTTAAAATCAATTATTGATTGTTTAACCGCTTTTATATGTTCCGTTATAACGTCAATAGTGTTATAAATAACCGCTTTTTCTATTCCGTCATAGTATTTTGTTAGTGTGAAAAATTGCTCGTTTTGTGCGTCTTTTTCTAGTTTAAAATCATATTTTTTTGTGTCGTCCTCTTGTATTTCTCTTATAATATTTATTTGTTTTCTTGCTTTTTCCTCGTATTGTTTAACGTCTAAAATCTTTTTATATTCTTTCATTTTTTCCGCTCCTTTATTCGTTTATTAGTTTGTAGATTGTTTCCTCGTTTGTCTCTTCTATTTCGTCGGCGTAGTATCTAATTAGATTTTGATTTCTTGATGTAGTTTGTGAGTATTTATCACTATTTAAAAATACTTTATTATAATTTTTGTTAGCGTCGATTAGTGCTATTATTGTGCTATAATTTTTTAATACTCTTTTGTTTGTTCCCTCTATGTAGTATGCTGTTAGATTGCTCCCTTTTAGTCCGTGTCTTGCGTCTAGTCCTATATTATTTATAAAATTATAAATTAAATCTTTTTTATTCATTTTCTTTTTACCTCCTCGCCGTGTTCGGCGTCTTTCTCTTTCTTTCTTATTCTTTCCACTTTTTCGGCGTTTATTCGCCAATTTTAACTAGGTATAAATCTTTTTTAATTTGTTTGTATTGTGCGTTTGTTTGTGCGTCTAATGATTGCCAATTATCGCTACACGCTGAGCGTATAATATAACCTTGTTTTGTGTCTTGCTCTTTTATACAAGTAATATAATTTTGTTTGATTGTTTCTCTTTCTTGTTCGTATGCTTTCAACTCGCTTTTGATTTCTCCTATTAGTATTATAGCACCAATCAAAATTATTATACTTGTTAGAGTGTAAAATATAAAGTTTTTAACGCTCTTTTTTAATCTTCTTTTTTTAGTCTTTTTCACTCTTTCCACCTCCTAACGTTTTTTATAATATGATTGAGATTTCTCCCTCTTTCATATTACTAAACTAATTATACACCCAAACAAAAAATAAGTCAACAAAAAAAGCGTTTTTTTACGTGTCAAATGTAATTTTTTTTACTTTTCGCCGTTTTTCCCTTATTTTTCAACGTTTTTTTGATTGTCTTTTAATGTGTAAAGTGTTTATTTTTTTTCTTGATTTTTATTTTTTCCGCTTTTCCGCTCTTCTTCTTGATATGTTCCACGTGAAACATTAACACGAACAAACGTTCGCTTTTTGTCTTTCTCTTTTCCTTATATATAGAGGAGCGGACGCCGTGAGATTTTCCGCCGTTATTTTTTCAAAAAATCGCATTTGATATATTTTTAATGCTATAATGTTTTTAGTGATTGAGAAAGAGGAGGAGCGGACGCCGTGCACGTGCTGAAAAATGAAACGGAGCACGGCGAACAATCACGCACGAACAAAAACACGAACACGGACGCACGGAGCGGAGCACGTGAGACACGCCACCACCACGCCACCAAAAACGGAGGAGCGGAGGAGCACGAACACGGAGAAGACACAAAAGAAACACGGGGCGGAGTTGACACGGAGCACGGGCGGAGCATTAAAAAGGCGGAGACGCTGAAAAGTGGACGCCGTGCGGTATTAAATGCGACCGCTGAAATTGTGGGGACGTGGTATAAATGCGAGTTGCGATTTTGTGGGGAGATTTTAAAATCTATTAAATGCGATTTTCAAAAATGTGTGGAGATTTTAAAAAATATTTTCAAAAAGTCGCATTTGATATAATTTATATGATAAAATAAAGTCAAGAAATGAAGAAAAGAGGTATTTTTTATGAAAGTTAAAAATGTTATTGATTTAGTAAAGGACGTTAAATTATATTATGAAATTATAGAAGAAGAAAGCGGAGCAAGTTTTGGCGAGTTTTGGAAATCTATATTAGAACAATCAAGATTTATCAATTATGAGGTTAAAAAAATCAATTTTCAATATAGAGATAACAAAAGATTTATGATAATTTATGTTTAAAAGTCGCATTTGACAAAAAATGTATGATATTATAGGTGTATAGAGGAGGAATAACTATGAAAGATTATATTTTAAAAAATGAATATATAGAGAATAAAGAGGACGTTATAAACATTTTAGAAAAACACAATTTTTATATTACTTATGAGGGAAAAGGCAAAATGTGGGACGAAGACAAAAACAATATGTATAAATATTTTGTTGAAATTGACGGCGTAAAGTTTGATTATTACGAGGGTTTAGGGTGCGATATGTTAGACGCTGAAAACACAAACGATAAAATCATAAACGCTTTATGGTGTATATTAAATGAAATCAATTATATTTACGACGATTTAGACGATTTTATGCTTAACTATGGTTATGAAGATAGAACACAAGCAAGAAAAATTTACAATCAAATAAAAGTAAATGATAAAAAAATGCGTGGTATTTTCACGGACGAAGAGATTGAAAAATTAACTGAAAATATTCAATTTTAGACGGAAAGTAAATGCTGAAAAAGGACGGAAAGCAAATAAAATAGACGGAAAGCAAAATTGACGGAAAGTAAATGCGGAGGGCGACGGAAAGCAAATAAAACGCCCCTCCAAAAAATACGGAAAGTAAAACGGAGGTTTTAATTATGAGTAAAAAAGATTTTATTAAAATGTTTGATTTACAAAAAGGAAATAAAAATTATTTTAGAGACGGACGCACGATTATTGAAAGAGTTGTTTACTACAATAAATATGGAAATAAATATATTTTTCTTAACGGAGATTTATGCGGTGTAAATGAGGAAAATCATACAATTGGAGCGGGTTATTCGTGGTATCATTAAAAGCAAAATAGTATTTTGTGGGAGGTTTTAAAACTATGGAAAAATACGAAAGATTTTTAAATAATTATTATAATATGGAAAGCAAAATTACATTAAAAGATTATTTAAGTTGTATGTTTAATTTAGATTGTGTGGACGTTTGGAGCGTTGACGCTGAAACAAACGAAGATTATTTTGGAACATTTGGAAAATATTCTATTGAAGATTTAAGCGAGGACGATTTAAAATTAAAAGTTATTAAAATAAATAATAACAACAATACAATTACAATTTATAAAGAAAATTAAAAAAGTTTTTTCAAAAGTCGCATTTGACGTATTTTATATGATATGATTATATCAAGAAAAGGAAAGAGGAATTGAAAATGAATAAAGAAGAGTTAAAAGAATTAAAAAAAGAGTTTTGGAGAAACGAAAAGAAGATAAACGGAAGAAAAGCAACAAAAGAAGAAAAAGTACAATTAAGACGCAAAAATAGAGAAATATGGGCGAGGGTGTGTGAGTTAACAAAATAGTTAACTCCACCACTAACGCTGATTAAATGAAATTATATTTTTTGTGGGAGGTATAGAGATTATGGAAAGAAATCAAAAAACAATATATATAGTTAGATTTAGAGAAAATATAGAAATTAAGACTATTAAATTATATGATAAAGAAAGCGTTGATTATATCACGCAACAATTAGAAGATAGAGAAAAACAATACGTTGTTGTTAAGGTGTTAGAAAATGCTTTAAAACACGACGTAAACGATTTATTAGATTATAAAATATAAAAGAGGTGTTATTTATGGAAAATCATTTTCAATATAAAAATCAATACGGGTATACTATAAACGAGTTGATTATAGATTATGGAAAGAAAACATATAAAATAGGCAATTTTAATATGTTTGATAAGGGAAAGAAAATCACTAGAAAAGCATTTTGGCAAAAAGTAGAAGAATTAAAAATGTTAGATTTTCAAGAAGAAAAATAATACAAAAGTCGCATTTGGTATATTTTATATGATATACTATATATGTAAATGAAAGAAAGAGGTGTTATTTATGAAAGTACAAGAATTAAATAAAGAACAATTACAACAATTAAAAGTTAGATATTTAGACGAATTATTACAAGAAGAAGAGGGACGCAACATTAGTTATGGAGAAATTGCAAACATTGACGAGATTGTGAGCGATAAAATTATGTTTGATTTATACGGACATATTACATTTGTTGAAGAAGATTTTTTCTAAAAAGTCGCATTTAGCGTAAATTATATGATATACTTATTTTAGAAGAGGTGGAAAGAGTTATGAATAAAAATGATTTAGTTATAGCAAAATTAAATATGTTAACAATTTTAGAGTTTACACAAAATTATAATAAAACTGAAACGGAAAGATTTTTTGTAGAAGATACGGAGGAAATGAAATCACTACAAAAGGAAATTAAGGAAATATTGGAAAGCGATTTTGACGCTGAAAAATACGATATAAGAGTAAATAATAATTTTGTGGAAATTAGCGAGATTATAGAAAAGACGGAAACAAGTCTACATTTAAAATCTATTAAAAAGATATTTAGTGATAATTTTAATCATTTACCTTATGCGTACGTTATGGGACGCAAAATAAGTAAAAAAAATATGGAAAGTGCTTTACAACTTATGATTTAAAAGGTGCTGAAATATGGAAAAATTAAGAGATATATTTATAATAATTGGTGTATGTATGATTGGAGGTTTTATCTTCAATCATATATACCAAAATGAAAAGCAATCTAAAATAGAGAAAGACGCTTGTATCATTGTTTTATATAACGAAGATTATATAAAGGACGGGTGCGATAAATATTTTGTCGGCGAACATTGGTACGAAGATTTTAAAAAAGACGCATTAAATTGGTATTATAAAGAGTTTAATAAATAGGAGGTATATTTTATGAGTAATAAAGAAATACAATCTAAAAAGGAAAAATTAGTTGCTGAATATAACGACAAGAAAAATACAACTTGCGGACGTATTAACGAGATACAAAATGAATATAACGAGTTATTAGTTAGAGAAACAATAAACGATTATTTATACTATGGTTATGGTTTAAAAACGTTTGTTGAAAACGATTATGATTATGCAAAAAATATCACTATTGAAAGACTAGAACAATTGTTTGCGGAGCAACGTGATTATTTAGGAGGTATTGAATAATTATGGTACATTTATATAAAAGAGAAAGAGCAATCTATAAAGATAAAAACGGAGAATATATTAAAATAAAAGGAAAAAAGTTTTACACAAATATTTTAGGAACAAATAGACAAATAAGTTATGAGGGAAGAAACGGAGAAAAACATATCTATACTTATTTTAGCGAACAATACGGGAAAATGTATTTTACTGAAATAATAAAATAATTTTCTAAAAAGTCGCATTTGGCGTCTTTCTTATGATATACTATAAGTGTAAAAAGAAAGAAAGACGAGGTGTTTCTATGAAATATGAGATTGATTTAAAAAATAGTTTTATAGATTATATAACACAAACACAAAAGAAATATTTTAAAATTGCATTAAATTATGCGATTGAAAATAAGATTGATTGTGTAAAAGTAAATAAGATTTATTATGAGTTTGATTTTGATAATTTAAAAGTTAAGATTGGAACAAAAAACAATTTATATACTTATAAATTAAAGTTATTAAATGAAAACATATAATTTGTGGGAGGTGTTGAAATTGACAAATAGTGCATTATACGACATATTAGTAAATTATATTGAAGATAATAAAACTAATTATAATATTGATTATAAAGAGACAATTGAAACAATTGAGGAATTGATTGAAGAAATCAAAAAAGATTATGAAGATTTAAAAGAAGAAAAATAATATTTTGGAGGTGCTGAAATATGAAAAAAGAAATTAAAAAAGTTTTTGGACATAATTATTATTTATTAGGAATAAGAAAAGAAGACGGACAAAAAGTGTGGTTAGAAGAGGGACATTTTGATTGTGGTTGGTATTATGGTTTAGGTTATGTTGAAATCTTTAACAAAAATTATACCGATATAGAAGAACATACACATTTTGATTGTTTATTCTTAACAAATAAGATTTATGATAGTTTTGTTGATTATTTTCAAGAAACAACTTTAAATGATAAAGAAATATGGAAATTGCTTGAAAATATGAAAGCGTTATATACTATTAGAGATTATAGCGATTTATTACATTTAGGCGGAGCACATATTACACAAAATGATAATAAAGAAATAATTAAAAACGACGCTGAATATAAAAGAATAAACGACGTTGTTATACCTACTTTATTAAATGAGGTGTATAAAATTGTGGGCGGTGCTGAAAATGAGTAAAAATCAATTAAAAGAACAATTAAGAACAATTTATTATTTTTTAAATAATACAACGGGAAAAATAGAAGATTTTCAATTAAAATATTTATTTAGATTAGTAGAAGAAAATCTAACAAATAAAGAAAGAGAAATCAATAAAAATGATTTACCTATGTTATGCAATATAATAGAAAACGGAAATCAAGAAGATTTATTTATCAATTATATTTTAAATGATTGGAGCGTGTAATTATGGGTTATTGGAAAAGACACGGGAGCAAAATTATTAAAAGGTGTAAAAAATATAATTATAGAATAGTAGAAAGTTATAATTATAATGATATTGAGGGTTATGTATATTCTTATATTTTACAAGATTATAACGGAGAAAATACGCTTGAAATAGCGGACGATAGAACATATTTTTTAATAGAACAACGTATTAAAAAATTAGAAAAGTAAAAGAGGTGTTATTAAATGAAAAGTAAATATTATACGTGGAATAAACGAGGTAGTCGCATTGTGATTGATAGCGGTTATAAGACATTTGATAATTATATTGTATGTATAAGTCGTGGAAACGTGATTGGTGGAGGACAAACAAGTTTTTATATACGACCATACAACGAAACAAAATGCAACGGGAACGAGCGTGAAAAAGGCGTTTTACGTGATTATGATTTATCTATGTTTGACGGGTTAGATAATAACGTACGTATGTTTGTAAATAATATAACTGAAAATAAAAGTTGTATATTATATGAGTTTTATACATATAAATATGGTACAAAAAATAAAATAGGTTATATTGTGGAGCAAGACGGAAAGTTTACAATTTTTAATAACAATTATTATGCTAGAAATAAAAAACAAAAATGTTTAGAGTTTATCACTAAAATATTACAAGAAAGTTTAGAAAATAATTGCTAAAAGTCGCATTTGACGTATTTTAAGTGATATACTTATATTGTCAATAAGAAATTGACATTGTTGTTTGAAAATTATATATTGATTTAAAAAGTGGAACAAGAAGAAGAGTAAATTATTATTATATACCACTATTCTATTATTTTATTATTCTATTAAAGACACGGCAATAAAATGCTGAAATACCTACTTTCTTTTTTATTCTTTCTACTTTTTACTTTTTGTTTCACTTTTTAAGTCAATATATAAAAACAACAAAATACAAAATTGGAGGGAAAAATTATGAATATAAATAAGTTATTAGACGTTAGTAAATATTATAAAAATATTATTAAAGGAAAGAAAGATATTGAAAGTTATATCAATAAAAGCAAAAAATTACAAGTTTTAAGTATTGAAAATGTTGATATGATTGGAAACGTTTATACGGAAGAAAGATTTAAAGAGTTGCAAGAGTTTTACGAGGGTGCTATGGAAACAACTTGTAAAAAAGCAATCATTAAAATTATTGATAACGACGTAGATTTAACTAACGACCATATTATAACTATTTACTATAATAATATTGCTGATTTAGACAATAAAGACAATTTTTACGACGATTTTGGAGATTATAAACAAACAATTTATAGAATATTATATTAGGAGGGTTATTTATGGAAATAAAAGACATTAAGAGCGTGGCAATACTAAAAAATGTTATTATAGAAGACAAAAGAGATGGAAACGATTATTTATCTAAAAAAGGAGTTATTATTATTGAAGATTTTGACAACAAAAGAATAATACTAGATTTAGAAAATAATATTGATATAACGGACGTTGATTTTTTGGAAATTAAAATCAAAAAAAGATTGACAAAAATAAAATATATTTTCAAAAGTTTACAAGAAAGTCTCATTTAACATATTTTATATGTTATTATAATAGTGTAAAGAGGAGGAAATAGATATGAAAACAAAAGAAGAAATTAAAGAAATAGTTGATAAATATATGAACGATAGTTATATTGGTTATGGTGTAAAAGATTTAGCGTATTTAATTGACGGAGCATTAGACGGAGCATTAGATAAAAGCGATATTATACTATATAAATATAATGAAAAGACTAGAAAACATTATGTTGGAATATCTACACAATACGGGTATATTGTATTGACAATTGAGTGGGTTGTTAGTTGGATAACTAACGATACAACTTTACAAATAACAAACGGAAAAGCATTTTATACAAAAGAAAAATTGTATGAAAAAGGTTTTGAAGACATTGAAGATATTTTATACGACGAAGAGGAAGAGGAGGAATAAGATTATGGAAAATAAAAAATATTGTTATATTATTGGAGAAGATTTACAACTTTATAAAGTAAATGCTGAAACAATTAACAAGTTATTAGAGTTTGCAATCTCTCCACTTTCTATTAAGTATGAAATAGATAATAAAGACGTAAAAGAGTTATTAAAAACATTAGAAAAAGAGTTATTAAATGAAAAATAATATTTTGTGGGAGGTGTATCATTATGAAAATTGATAAAGAAGAAAAACAATATGTTTACGATAAGTTGACAAATATTAAAAATAGAGTTGAAAACGCTGATTATGAGATTTACGCTGATTTTAAAGATTTTAGCGATTATGTAGAGTTAGGGACAACTCCAAAAGAAAAATTACAAATATTTATAATGTTATATGTTGCGTCTCCTACTCTTAACGAGTTAGAAAATTGGACGTTAAGACATTTAATAGATTATATTAAAGAAACGGACGAATATTACAACGAAGATTTAATATATATAAATGATTGTAAAAATCTTATTAAAATACAAGAAAATAGTTTACAATATATTCAAAAATGCGAACAAAAAATTAAAAATGCAAAAACTACTGATAAAATAAAAGAAATTGTAAAAGAAATGTATAAAAACGACGCTTTAAGTGATATTGATTTTAGCGATATTATTTATAATAGTGTTATACCAAAATTATGTAAATTAGGCGTTGAAATACCTATATATATTGAAGAAACAAGCGAAACGGCGTTTGATTTAGTTATTCAAGAAAAATATTAGGAGGTACAATTATGGAACGTATAGGAATAATTGAAATTGATAAACAAGAAAAGAAAGTATTAAGCGAGTTATTAGAAGAAATAGAGTTTGAAGATACTAGCGAAGAAATGCAAGAACGTATAGAGCGTTTAAATGCAAAAGAAGACGACGAAATTAGTATAGGTGGTTATGAGTACGATAACGGGTATTATATGAGTTGTATGTTATGTAGTGGAGCAAGTAATTATTATGAAAACTATGTATTATACGACGAAAACGGAAACGAAATATGGTACAATGATTTATGCGATTATATGATAGAAGATTTTAGCGTAGAAATGGAAAACGGAGACGTTTACGGAATAAGATTTAAAGAGGTGTAAATATGGAAAAATTATTGTTAGAAAATATTTATGATATTATAACTGAAAACGCTGAAAATATAAAAGTAGAAAACGGCGTAAATATCTATTATACACAAAATAATAAAATCTTTATAGAAACAAACGACGACGTTAGATTGTTTGAAATCACTATAAAAGAGGTTGAAGAGGTGGAATAATGGGAAACGAACAAACGTACGAGTATTATGATTATAAAGTATACGTACTAAACTTATTAACTAATCAAGTATTTACAAAATATATTAAAAATGAATATTTTTTAAGACAATTTAAAAATAAATGTAAATATAGTAAAAAAGTTAGAGTTGTAGGAGAAATAAAATTATATTAAAATAAACTTTTTTCATAAAAAGTCGCATTTGACATATATTATATGATATTATATAGGTGTAAAGAGGAAGAAGACCACTCTTTACGGAAGAGGTGTTTTATGGAATTAGGTTTTAATTATAACGACGGAGGAAGAGCAAAATATTTTAGTGCTGAACGTGTAGGCGATTGTGTATGTAGAGCAATTGCAATTGGCAACGATATGGACTATAAAGAGGTTTACGATTTAATAAATAAGTATGCTAAAAAAGAACACGTAGGCAAAAGAAAAAAAGGAATATCAAACGCAAGAAACGGAGTTTACAAAGATACAATAAGAAAAGTATTAGAAGATTTAGGTTGGACGTGGGTTGCAACTATGGAAATTGGAAAAGGTTGTCAAGTACATTTAAGAGCAAACGAAATACCTATGAACGAGACTATTATTGTAAATGTTAGTAAACATACAACTTGTGTAAAGAACGGAGTTATAAATGATACGTATGATTGTAGTCGTGGCGGTACACGTTGCGTTTATGGTTATTTCATTAAAAAGAAAAATCACGTATTAAATGAAAATCAAAAAAACGTGGAGAAAAAAGAAGAAAAACAAATAAAAAGAGAAATCACAATAGAAGACGTAAAAGATTATATTAAAGAATTAAAAGTTATGAAAGAAACATTGGAGCAACAAATTACTAAAAATCAAGAAATGGTAAAATGGTGCGTCAATCAAATAAATTATTTTGAAAATAAAATTAAAGAAATTATTGGAGGTGCTGAATAATGAACGAACAAGAAAATTATATTAAAAATTATTTTAGTAAAGAGGAACACGATTTTACAAGTGTTTTAAGAATTAACAATATTGATAGCGACAAAAAGATAGCAAGTATTAAAAGAGAAATGAATAAACTTGCAAGAGAAATAGAACAAAAAGGTATTGAATTAAGCAACGAGGTTAGTAAAATGTATTCTAAAAAGTTTATACCTATTAAAGAAAGAATAGTTATACATTATGATAGTTATAATTATAAAGGTGGAGAGGGTTATTTTGATTTAGACAACGGGTTATTATACGACGATTTTGACGAAGACCATATTACTTATAATGTAGACAAAAAAATTGGAGAAATAAGCGTTGTTGTAGGTTATGATTATGATTTAGCAAGTATTATTGTTAGAACATATAAATATACTATTTCAAGAGATAACTCTAAAATGAATACAAAATTATTAAGTGAAAGTGTTATTGGCTTTTTAGAAAGTAAAAATGCAACAATATATTTTAACGGCGAAGACGGAACATATAACGGAGAAATTAGAGAAAATACGGGTTATAATTGGAATATTACAAGTGCATTAAGAAAAGTTGAAAATGCTGATTTTGTAAATACATTATTCGGTGTCAATTATGAGGGAAGACATAATTTAGAAGATTTAAAAGATTATTATCAATCTAACAAAGCGTTTGAAATCATAATAAAGACATCTCCAAAAGAAATAATGGACGATTTACTAGAATTAAGAGATATTGAAAAACCTCTACCTATTTATAAACTAATTGGCGTATCATTAGAAACATATAATACCGCATTAGAAAGAGGAACAATTAAAGAATTATTTAAAAATAGACTATATATTAACGGAACATACGGAGAAAAATACGGAGTAAATAAAACTGAAAAAGAGTGGTTAGATTATATAGAAGAAATTAAAAACTATCAAGAAGATTTAGATTTTTATAACATTGATTATACACAATATTATAGAAACGATAACGGGTTATTAGATACAATCTTAACTAATTATAGTGAAAGAAAAGTATTAAGAGATAACTATACGTTAGGAAAGTTTACTAATTATGTTGTAAATGAAACAATCAATCAAGGTTATGATAGAGTTAGAGATTTTATTAGTGAACTTGCTGATTATTTAGATATGTGTAAAGACGAAGAAATAAAACCTACTTTATATTCAAGTTATTTAAGACAAACACACGATATAGCAAGAAGAAATCATAAAGTAGTAGTAGAACAAGAAAATGAAAAAATGTTTAAAGAAAGATATAAAGACTTTAAAGAATATAATGGTAAAAAATATAGTGTAGTTGCTCCTACTTGTAGTAATGATTTAAAGAAAGAGGGAGACAATCTTAATCATTGTGTTGCAAGTTATATCAAACGTGTTATTGACGGAGATTGTTTAATTTACTTTTTAAGAAAAGACAAAAAAGAAAGTTTAATTACATTTGAGGTTAGACACAATACAATAGTACAAGTTAGAGGTTTACACAATAGAAAACCGACAAAAGACGAAATAGACGCATTAAAAGATTTTGCAAAATATAGAAAAATGGAAACAAATTATTAAAATATGCTGATTGAGGAGGGAAAAGTTTTAATAACTTTTTTCTCCAAAAGTCGCATTTAGTATAATTGGTATGGTATAATTAGATTGTAAAAAGGAGAAATGAGGAAATGAAAAAACAAAAAACATTTACGAAAGAGACCGAAGAAACATTATTACAACTAATTACAAGAGAATTACAAGAAGAATATTCATATCAAGTAGATACGGGAGAAAATGATTTATGGTACGTTAAGAAATTATTAAAAGCGGAGATTGAAATCTATAATATTATAGATAAAGGCGGAATTGATACATACGCACATAATACTATTATTGAAGAAGATTTACAAAAATATGGAAATCTAACAATTAAAGATTTATACGAAGAATAATAAAAACTTTTTCTAAAAGTCGCATTTAAGGAAATCATTATGATATAATTAAAGTGTAATAAAGAAAGAGGAGATATTATGAAACAAGAATTATATGTAATAGCAACAAAAGGAAGAAACAATCAAGAAATCTATTTAAAGTGTAAAGAGGTAGAAACACAAAAAGATATAATCTTAATGGAGTGGACTACTGATATTGAAGAAAGTTATGCGGACTTGAATTATAGCGATATTGAAAAGTTTGCAAATAACTATTTCAAGAACTTTAAAAAATGGTACATAAAAACGTGGGTTGCAACAATTTAGTTGCAATCTCCACGGCAATAATAAATTAGTTAGGAGGTATAAATATGAATAATTTATTATACGACGACGGAGAAAGATTTATCATTGAAAAGAAACATTTAGAAGAGTTATTAAATGATAGTATAAAAATTATGCAAGAAAATGAAGATTTAGAAGAAGACGAATTAAAATACTATCAAGAAGAAAACGCACAACTTTTAAAAATTACTGAAAAATGGAGCGAAGATAAAAAAATAGGTTTATATACTAACTCTATGAGTGGTTGGTTTATGATAGACCAAACAATTGTAGAAGACGTAGAAAACGAACAAAACGAAGAAAAACGTATAAGTGATTTAAAAGGTATTATTCAAAATAATGCGGAGACTTATTTAAAAGATAGGGTAGAACAATTTTATGATTGGCAACAAGAAATGGGAGCAAGTAGAGTAATCACTTATAATGATACAATAGATTGGGTTTATGACGATATTCTACAAGATATTGACGCAACGCAAGATTTTGAAGATTTAGAGATAAAATCTTATGTAATTGAAATTGTAAAAAATATTGAATTAGAAGAATTAGAAAATTATAAAGAAATAAAAGCATTTATAATTAAATAAATTATAATTAAAGAGGAGGAATAAATATGAGATATTATAATTTTAATAGTATAGAGTTTAATAAACTTATGAACGAGGGAGATTTAGGAGCATTAGAATATATTAAAGAAACAATTTTAGATAATATGGAAGAAGATTTATTCAATATGAATAGAGTTGATTATTTAAAAAGTTTATATTCAAGTGTAATTGCATTAAATACTTGCGTTGTTGCAACGGAACAATGCGGAAATGCTACTGAAAGACACGATACATTTGATAAATACGCTGAAATGAGAAATATGTTGTTTGACGAATTAGGTATTAAATACGATAATTATGATAATGAATATTATGTAGAATTAGAAGACGAAGACGACGAAGACGCTGATTATGACGACGACGAAGAAGAATATTTAGACGAAGAGGAAGATTATGAGGAAGAAGAATATAAAGAAACATTAAAAGGCGTTGGAGTTAGAGACGTTGAAAATGGACTAGAAATTATGATTATGGGTGTAGAAAGTGGACTACTTGCAAAGTATGAAATCAATATGAATATTAAAGGTTATACCGAAGAAGAATTATTTAACGCTTGTTATAATATTTCAAATAAAATCAATAGTAAATATTATGAGGTTGAAGAATTAACAAAAGACCATATTGTTGAAATCATACGTGAGGAGTTGATTAAATAGTGGAAAAATTAACTAATTTAGAAAAGTTATTAAAAGAAATAGACAATGTGGAGCAATTAGGTGCTGATATGAGATATAAAGTAAATAATGATAATTTAGATTTACAAGTTGAAATAGAAAGCATTAGAGAATGGTTGAAAAGCATTGAAAGACGTATTAAAAAGGAGGTAAAATAATTATGAAAGTATATGTAGTAGTTGGTGTTTATAGCGGAGACGAAATTAGTACAATCTTATCTAATTATGGAGTAAAAAGTACGTTAGAAAAAGCAAAAGAAGAATTACAAATAATCAAACAAGAAACGTTAGAACAAATTAAAGATAATGATTGTTTAGACGCTGAAATTATAGAAAGCGAATTAGGTTTACGTATTATTTATGATAATGACGACGAAGAAATCTATAATATTGAGGAAAGAGTGGTTGATTATGAATAAGGTTTATTTAGTAATTGAAGAGTGGAGTGCTGATTTTGACGGCGGACACGATATAAAAGTATTTTATTCACAAGAAGACGCACAAAAGTTTACTAGAAAAAGAATTGAAGAAATAAAAAAAGAAGATTTTGGTTATGATAATGAACTAGAAGAAGATTATTATTATAGCGGTTATGTTGACGGAGAATATGCAAGTAATCATACGTCAATCTATATTGAAGAAAAAGAGGTAAAATAATATGTTTAATATTTATTTTAAGAAATATGATTTAAAAAATGATTTAGACTTTTTCAATAAAGTTTTAATGAAAGCAAGTAATGATAGATACGAATTGAGACAATCAAAAAATGGTAAATATTATTTATATGATTTTGACGAAAGCGGTTATGACGCAATTGTTAGAAAGAAAGAGGAAATTAAAGATATATTAGATTGTCAATATATGGAAAACTTTACAACTAAAAAAGAATATAAAAGAATACAAAAAGTTATGGAAAATATTTAGGAGGTGTTTATTATGATATATACTAATTTAGATACAAATAATATGGTTGCTGAATTAGAAAATCATTTAAAAAATATCACTAACAAAAAGTATATTCAAGACGTAATTAACAAACATTATAGTTATAATTTAATTACAAAAGAAGAGAAAGATTATTTATATAATAAATATATGGAGGTGTAATCTATGTTAACTGATTATGAAAGATTTTTATTAGGTTGTTATGACGCCGTTGTAGAAATCAATTATGAAAATGACGATATATATAAGTTTATGGACTTAATGGACGATTTAGGACTAAAAACTTATGTAGATTGGTTAAGAAAAATTGACGAAAAGAGCGGTATTATGAGCGGAGCAAGACACGAGGGAATAAAACACGTATGTTTTGAGTTTCAATTTGGAAAAGGTTTTACTTATGGAGAAAAAGAAGACTATTTAAAGAATTGTGAAGAAACAAAAGTGCTATCATTAAATGACTTAATAAAAAGTGTGGGGAAAGAAGAAGATTATTTTTTAGATAATCAAAAAATAACATTAAAAGAAATTGGTGGAGACGCTGATTTAGAAATATTAGACGATTTTTGTTCTATGTATGATTGGAGACCTATTAAGTGTAAAAAAGGTTTTAATATATTAGATATTCAATTTGAAAATCAATTTGTAGAAGAAGAGTGTTTTCAAACATTTACTGAATTAGTAAATAGAATTGTTGGACGTGCTATTGACTATTTTAATAATGAAATGTGTTGGGACGAAGACGATACGGAAAGCCAATTAGATTATGGTTATTCATTATTAAAAGTAGGAAAGAAATACGTAGATAAAAATAACGAAAATGATATAAAATGGTTAGATTATTTTGAAAAAGATTTAGAAGAATTGAAAAAAAATAATTAAAAAGTCGCATTTAATATTAAATATATGATATACTATAAGTGTAAAGAGGAGGAAACATTATGAAATCAAGAGAAAAATTACAAGTAATGGAAGAAAAAATATCACTAATAAATACAACAATATTAAAGAATAAAGATTGGAATATTGAGTTTATCAATAGAGGAGCAAATAATTATTGTTTAGTGATTAAATTAAAGAACAATATAGAATATTATAATGGAACATTTGCAACTTATGAAAGTGTATTAAGTGCATTAGATTTAATATTAAATATGTTTAGTGCTGAATTAAATAATAAAGGAGGTAAATAATCTATGCAATTAGATATTAACGATTTATATAAACTAATAAGTGAAAGTATACAAGAGGTTGTTAGAGAAAACTTTCAATATAATTTAATGGAGGTTTTTGGAGACGAAGAAATACAACTAGAACTAGAAGACGGAAAACACGTAAATATATATGTAAATATAGAAAGTGAAGAAGATTTAGATTAAGGAGGAAAGCAAAATATGGAAAGAGATAAATTACAAAAAATGTATAATCTTTTAAAAGATTTTTGCGAAGACGACGGAAGATATAGAAAATATTATTATGATTTATTTAAAGTAAAAGATAATATTTTATGGAAATGTTATAATGATAATGACGAAAATCATAAACATAGTTATATATGGAGTTGTGTATATGATTTTTGTAAAGAACATAATATTGAAGAAAGAAATATTTTAGTAGATTTATTTGAAAATCATTGTATATATGAGGTTATTACTCCTCGTTGTTTAGTACATAATTTTAGAATTGAAAAAGATTTTTGGGAGGTATAATTATGGAAAGAGAAAATATATTATTATGGAAATTACAAGAAGATTTTAGAGAAGAATTACATAGAAGATATAATATTGCAAAGTATGACGATATTACATTAAGAGAAATGTTAGAATTAGGTTTTAATAATAACTATCTTAATAAAAGAGACGACTATTCTTATGTTAAAGAGTTAGGTTGGTGTAATGAAAAAGGAAATTATGAATATGATTTTACTGACGAACAATTAAATGTAAAAATTGAAATGAAAGAATACGACGCTGATACTGACGGGTATACATTTGCAAGAATATATCTAAAAAACGACGAAGATTATAAATTGTTTGAAGATTTTGGCGAGGGAGATTGGTAATATGTATATTCTTTATGAAACATACGGAGATAATGCTAGATTATTAAAAGAAACAAGAATAAATACTAAAATAATTGGTGTTTATACTGACAAAAAGAGCGGTTTAAATGCAATTGATAAAATTGTGGAAGAAACAACTCTTAACGCATTAGATAAAAACAATTGGTATTATAAAAAATATGATAAAAAATTATTAGATAATGGAAAAGACGTTGTAAAAGCGTATGAAATGTTTAATGATTTTATAGAAAATTGTGAAGAAGAATATTTAATTATTTTAGAGAAAGTTGAGGTAAATGAGTAATGATATTTAATGAGATTGATTTACAAAATATGGTTGCTGAACTAAAATGCGTTGAAAGTTGCGATACTTATCAAGAATTATACGATAACTATCATAACGGAACATATTTAAAATTATTCAAAAGCGAAGAAGAAAGAGGAAACAAGTTTAATAACGTACAAAAATATGTATTAAAAAAATTAGAAGACAAAATATTAGATTATTTGAAACAAACATTATAGGAGGTGTTTTAAATGACAAATAGAGAGATTTTAGCGGAATTAAAAAAGAGTTGGGAATATCTAAATGATATTACTGAAAATGGTAATCAAGAACATTGTGGAGGACAACTACCAAAATATATAATTGATAGAATTGAAAAAGCAAAAACTGAATTAGAGTATGCTTATTATGACGTATACCGAGAATTAGATAAGAGCGAGGTTGAAATAGATTATTGGAAAGACGGAATACCTTATTATTGTGGTTATATATGTGAAGATATTAGCGGAGATTATATGACTTATGACGAAGAGGGTACGGGAGAAGTAATTTATAATACTTGCGGAGATATAGGTTATTATTGGTATGACGACGAAGATTATTTAACTAATTACTAATTTTTAATGGAGGTGGAAATATGAGAAAAGAATATAAATATGAAGATATAAATACATTAGAAGACGCAAAGAATATTTTAATAAAAGAAATGGAAAATATAAAAGGAAAGAAAAATAAAGGTTATGCAAAGTCTTTATTAGGAGAAATAGAAGACGAATTACAAGACGAAAACGAACATATTAACGAGTGTAATAGACTAATTAACGACGTTGTAGAGTTATTAAATGAAACAACTGAAATCGTGGCAAATATGAAATGTCCTATGTGTGAAGACGGAGATTTAGAACACGAAGATTATAACGGAACACATATTTATAAATGTAATTTATGTCCGTTTGTAGCGTTTGAAGACGTAGAATATAAAGACGAAGAAAATATCTCACAAAAATATAGAAAGATAAATTATGATTATTCAAGTATACATTGTTTCTTATATAAAGTTGAGGTTGGAGTTTTATTAAGAGAGGGAGAGGGAGAATATGATTGTTATAATAACGTATATGATAGAAAATATGGGTATTATGACGAAAACGTTGCTTTCTTCCTAGATTATGACGGAGCATTGAATTATGTTAAGAATTATGTAGACGACGGAGTTAACGGAACATACGGAATTATTTCAAGATTAGTTTATGATAGTGCTGAAATATACGGAGGAAACGATAACTATTCAATTGATAGGGCTATGTATGATATGAACTCTATAATTAGTGGAGGTTATATGGAAAATTATATTGACGCATTTCACGGAGACTTATACGACGTCAATAATGTTATTTATAGTTTAAGAAAACAAAAAGATAAAGACCACCCTTATTATTTAGGAAAAGGAAACGGAGACCTTATAGAAAACTTTATTAAAACAAAAGAGGAACAAGTTGTAGACTTTATGTTTGATAATGATTATATAAACGCTAGTGAATACGACCATTGGAGCGAAGAAGATATAATATGTATAGACCAAAAAATTGTATTATTATATCTAACATTAGAAGAAATGAGAAAATTACATTTAGCGGTTGAAGAAGAAGAAAGAATTAGAAAAATGATTGAGGAGGTATTGATTAAATATGAAAAAAATAGTAGAACAAGTAAATGATTTAATGAAAGATTTACAAAAGATAGAAAGTAAATATCTTTATGAAAGTGAATTACAAAATATATTTGAGGTTGCTATTTATTTATATGGAAGATATGGAGAAATACCAGTAGAAATTGAAAACAACGACGATTTAAGAAAAATAAGTAGAATTATAAATAGATATGATACTCTTATGAACGAAAATATTAACGACAATGTAGAAGATATAATTGGAGGTAATGATTATGAAGATTAAAGAAAAAATATTTGAAAAAATGCGTGAATATGGTTGGCATTTAGGAGATAATACTAACGCTGATTATAATGACGTATATGATATTCATTATAATTTTATTCAAAACTTATATGATTGGTTTGTAGAAACTGATTGTAAAGACCGCAATTTAGACGATATTAACGAACAATCATTACACGATTATACTGATTTTATGAGTGATTTTGTTAGAGCAATAAATGATTTAGAAAAAGAACAATCAAAAGAAGATAAAATTAGAGAATACATTATGAATAGAGATATTAGATATAGTTTAGTAGGAGAAGATTTAATAAAAATACTAGACGAGGAGGAATAATTATGAAATATGCAAATATTTTAAATGAAACTTGGGAATATTTAGAAAGTAATTATAAAGCAAGTGAAATTAGTATTAAAACTTGGTGTGATTTAGTAGAACGTAAATGCGATAACGACTATTGTTTAAAACAATGTATAAAAATGTTATGGGAACAATGGGAGTGGTACGATTTAGAAGAAAGAGAATATTATAAAAATTATATTAAAGATAATTATGGTGTTAAGGTGGTGTAAAATATGGAAAATAAAGTTTATACTGAATATGATAATGAGTGTATGATATATTTATCATTACAAATTGTGAAATCTTCATATTTTAAAGATAAATGGTGTTATATAGATATATATTATGAAGAAATAAAGAAAATATATGAAGATTATAAAAAAGAAGACGATAGTAATGTTTCTTTATTAGATAGCATTGACAATTTTCTTGACAAACACGAAGAAGAAATAAAAGAAAGATTAGAAAACGCATTTGACGGAGCGTTTTAGATTAAATGCGAGGTGTAAATATGTGGGAATTAAGTATAACAAAAGTTAGATACCCTAAAAATGAAACAAACATTTACGAATATTCAAGTTTAGACAATTTACTTGCTGAACTAAAAAGATTTATAGAAGATAAAAAAATATCTAAAAATGATATAATTAGAATTGAGGTGTTATAAATGATTTTAATGGAAATAAATAAAGATTTACAAGATTATGGTTATAAATGGGTTGGTATGAAAGAAATCAATTTAGACGACGCTTGTAAATTATTTGGAAAACAAAATATTTATAAATTGTATGAAGACAATACCGAAAGCGATAGTGAAAGTACGGAAGATATGTTAAGACACGTTGCTGATGGTGGAAAATTAGGAATTGAAAAAACAAAAGAAGAAACTAACGAAGAAATATCAAAATTATTTTTAGAAAGTGATTATGATATGCTTATGTATATTAAAAATCTATATAAAGATAGTGATTTAAAATTAAATGTTTTAATAAATAGAGCATTAAAAAGTAATGAAATAGCATTAGATACTCCTATCTATTATAGTGATAGAAACGACTTATTAGACGCATTAGGTTTTATGATAAGTGAAGACGGAGATAATTTAATATATGTAGGAGATAATAAATTAAGTGAAGATAGTTATTATTATGTAGTATTTGCATTAGGAAGAGATTTAATCAGTGGAATACTACCATATTATACTGACGACGCTTATAACTTTTGTAAAAAGGTTGCAAACGACTTTATGAAAAGTGAATATAATGTTTCAACAAAAGGACTATATACTTGTTTAGAAGAGTATGTAAAAGATAATTTTTATTTACAAAATGGAAAATTAACTTGGAAAGGGAAAGTGATTGAAAATGATTAACATAAAAAAAGGTTATGAAGATTGGAAAGAACTTGAAAAAATAGTTAAAGATTATAAAAATATAGAAGATATTTATTATAATAGTACGTGGGTTGAGTGCACTAATTATGATAAAGAAGATAATTATTTAGATATGAACTTTAAAACAATTTGTGCTACCGCTCATAACGGAGAAGACGGAAGACCATATTTACAAGCGAGTGGTGTTGAGGTATGGGACGAAGATAATAATATATGCGAGTTTATTACTTATGATTATACTAATTATAATGAGGAGGAAAAATAATTATGAGAGAAATTATTATTAAAAGTATGGAAGAAGAGTGTGGGGTTGACTTATATAGATTATTTATTCCTAGTCATATAAGTAGTGAAGAATTAAAAAAAATATTAGATATGGCAAGTAATTATGCAAGTGCGAGTGCTGAAATATTAGACGAAGACGACGCACAAGATTATGGACTTGACGAACATTGGGAAGAGGTTTATCAAGCGTGGGGAAATTGCAACGGAATTGATAGATTTTTCGGTTATCTTAATGTAGTCTATGGTTGGGAATATAAAGATATTACTTACGATTATGAGTTTGAATGGTAGTGATAATATGTTTATAACGAATGAAGATTTAATGACTTTAATGGAAATAAACGTTGAATTACAAAATAAAAAATTAGATTTAATGATACGTAAACTATTAAAGAAGAAAGAAAAAACTAATAAACAAAATTGGAAAAGAATTAAAACTAAAAGACAAGAAGATAAATATTATGCACGTAGTAAAAAGGAAAGAGGTTTAATATGAAATTGTTAGATAAGTGTAAAGACTATAAAATATTGGAAAATAAATTAGACGCTGATACATTAAATAAAATTGATAAAGTATTGGTACATTTTGAAAATTATGTTGATAAAAATGACGACGGAGTAAAAGACATTATTGGAGAATATTTTGGTATTTATGGAAACGCCTATATTATAGATTGGTATGAAGGTTTAATGAGTACCGAAGAGTTTTTAGAAGAAATGAAAGATTATAAAATAGCGGAGGTGTAGATAATGAAAGAAAGATTATTAAATACATTATATAATTTTTGGAAAAAAAATAATAATGAAGAATATAATAAAACATTAAAAGAACAATTAAATGACGCAATCTATAAAAATGGGTTAAAAGGTGCTGATACATTATTAGATTGGTGTCGTGATAGTTATGAAGAATATTACGAAAAAGAGGGTATTACGCAAGAAGAATTAGAAGAACATAACGGAGACGTTGATTGTGGAGAATTAGACGATATTTGGGACATTTGTAATTGGTATTTAGATTATTTAAACTCTACAAATGTTGAAGAAATACATAAATACGAAAGACTAATTGAAGAATATTGCATTGGAATTGATTTACATAATGAATTAGAAGAGGTGTAATATGAGTTATTATAATAAAGTTAAAAAAGCATTAGAAAAATGCTCCAAAAGTAAAAATATTAAAATTACTAAAAAAGATAATAGACTTATCATTAAAAAGGAAAATACAATTTTAGTAAATTATGATTTAAAGTTTATTGATTTTAGTAAACAAAATGCAAATAATTTTATAGATTATTGGGCAAATAAATTAAAAAGTATTTAAGAAAAGAGGTAAAGAGATTATGGAAACTATGAAAAAATATATCAATAATTATATAAACTTTTATTTAGAAAATGACGACGAATTAACATTGAAAAACGAGAAAAAATATAGAAGAATACAACAAGACGAAAATGCTATGAATAGATTAGCAACTGAACTAGGTAATTTAAAATTAGTTGATATGCAAGATATAAATTACGAAATTAGTAGACTATTAGAAAAGGGGATATAAAATGATTAACTTAATAATTATGTGGTTGAGTAAAAACTTAATGGACGAGGTTGTAAATGTTATGGAAAGAAATAAAATAGAAGAGGACGATTAAATGACTAACGTTGATTTTATAAAACGCTACGGAAAAAGAGAGTTTATTGATATGTGTAAATATATTCCGCAATCTCTTTTTCTTGCAAAAGCACAAAAGAAAATAGGGGGTTTTAAAATCAACAATACAAAAAAGTACGTTAAGTTTTATAGAAAAGGTAAAGAAAGTAAAAATATAGAGTTTGCAACAATATTTAGTATTGGTTGCGATAAATTACAAAAATATTTAGACGAGGAGGAATAACAACAATGAATAAAGTACATTTATGGGGTTATACAATATGTGATAATGGTAATATTTACGGCGTTAGAGGAAAGAAATTAAATAATAGTAAACAAGTAAAGATAAATGGAAAATTATATTTTACATCACATTTAGTTTATTATGCTTTTAATCAAGATACATTTGATTTAGAAGATAGAAATAATATTATTATTCATTTGGACGGAAATCAATTAAATCATAGGTTGAGTAATTTAAAATTGGAAAGTAAAAAAATAATCGTACAAGGTGAAAACAATATTAAATCTAAATTAACTGACGAACAAGTAGAAGAAATTAAAGAATTATATAAAAAAGGTAAAGAAGAAAAAGTTGATAAACACGACCCTCGTGTTAAGTATAGTTATAGGCAACTCGCTGAAATGTATGGCGTTAGTCATACACTGATAAAAGGAATAATAAAGGGACATTTTAGAAATAAAGAGAATTATATTATTAAATAGGAGGTAGATTATGAAAGAGTGTCATTTATGGTTATTAGACGGAACTGAAATAGTTTTAAAAGGGGAAAGATACGAAGATTTATTATGTGAAATTGATAATTTCTTTGACATTTTTAAAGAAAACGTAACTTATTATTTAGGTTATGACGATAAAAGTATTATAGAACAAGCAAAAGAAGAGGAAATAAATATAGAAGAGGTGTAATTATGAACGAAAAAGAAAGAATTATAGAATATATTAAAGACAATTTTAATGTAGATATTACTACTATTAGATTGATAGATAGCATTTATGATTATTTAGATAATCGTAATTATAGTAAAGATATTATAAATTATAAGAATAAAAGGGTAATGGTAAATAGTTTTATCTATGATTTAATACAACTATTAGATAACTCTACTATTGATATAACTATGGAGGAATTATTAGATAATAAATTAGTAGATATGGAGGAAAAATAATGGAACAAGCAAGATTTTTTACTAAAATAGTTGGAGGAGAAGACCTAACTAAATATAATAATCAAATTGTAGAGATTTTAGAATATAAAAAAGGTAAAGACGTATATAATGATAGATATACAATTAGATTTAAAGACGGCAAAATTGCTAAAAATATTATGAGTTGTGAATTAGATTTTGATTATTGGTATGAATAATATTAAATGCAACTCGTAAAATCGTGGGGCAATTAAATGGCAATTCAAAAATTGTGGGGGTTTGTAAATTATGGAAAGGAAAATGAATATGGAAAATTATTTTGAAGAAGAAAATAGTTATTTTAGAAATGTTGTTAGGGACGCACTTGATGATTTAAAACATAATAGACAAGCCTATGTATTTTATATAGAGCAAGTAGAAGAAGTTAAAAAACAATTTAAAGGAAAGATAAAAGTTAAAGAAGAAGAGGGAATTTATTACTTGACATTAGAGAAAAAATGTGTTAGTATTTAATTAAATAATAAGGAGGTGTAATTATGGAAAACTTTTTTCAAGACTTCAAGAACTATAAAATGAAAATTGAGGGTAAAAGTGAAAATACTACTAATCAATATATTTATAGAATACAAAGTTTTTTAGAATATAACAATATTAAGACAAAAGAAGACTTGTTATCTATGAAAGCAAATAATGTTAAAGAGTGGTTATCTTCACTTGCCGACAATGGAAATAGTGAAAGAAGTAGAAATACAAGATTAACGGCAATAAAAGAAGTTTATAAGTATGCAAGTGAAGAATTAAAAGAAAATATTGATAATGATATTTTGAGAATTCCATTTGCAAAAGTGCCTAGAAGAGAAACTAAATATCTCGATGGAGATACGGCTAGAGATTTATTGGCTTTTACAAGAGATATTCGTGTTAAAACAGGTATGGCAATTATCTTTGCAACAGGTGTTAGATTTTGTGAATTAGTACAAATAACTTGTACTGATATTGAAAATGGTTATGCAAACATTATAGGGAAAGGAAATAAAGAACGACAAATATATTTTCCTTTATGGGTGCAAGAAATTGCTAGACAATTTATGGAAAGTAAAAGAGCCGAAATTGTGGAAAGAAATGGAAAGCAAAATGATGACACTTTAATGCTTAACGACAATGGAAATGTTTTGATTAGAAGAAACTTTGAGGGTAGTATGAAGTCGTGGGCTAGAAAGTTTAATGAAAGTCCATTACATTATGGAGAAATTGATTGGTGGGAACATTTTAGTCCTCACAAATTGAGACATAGTTTTGGAACAGAACAATTAAGAAATGGAAATGATATAGCAACTGTCCGTGATGAGTTGGGACATTCAAGTATTGCAACTACAAATAATTATTCTCATTCATCACAAGATAGGGTTAAAATGGCTATGTTAGGAAAACAAGAAGAAAAAGAAACAAATAGTAAAGAGGAAAGAATATTAAAATTATTAGGTAAACTTATGGAAAATGAAGATTTATTTAATAAACTTGAAGAATTAGTAGGAGATGAAGATTAGTATGCCTAGAAAAGTAAATAATGAGGTAGCAGATGAAGTAAAAGAACTTTTAGAAGAAAATGTTGACAATGAAACTGAAAATAACGACAATTTAAGTTTAATTGACAATGAAGAAGATAGTGAAGATATAGAAGAAATGGAAACTAAAAATGAAGAAGAACCTAAACATTTTGAAATAATAGAAAAAATAAAGAATATTGAAAAATATTTCAATGAGGTTGATGAGTATTTTGATAACATTTCTTCTTATCAATCACAAAATGATGAATATATAAGTGATTTACTACATTATATGGAAGTACACGACTTTACACAAGCAAGTGCTTTAAAATTTATAAATTTATTGAAAGAAAAAAGATTGAGAAGAAGAACTCTTAATAATGATTATGAAATTAAGAGGGTGTTTGATAGTGGAAGAAATAGATTTGCTATGTATAATTCAAGAGAAATGTTTATGGCAAGTTTATATAAAAAGGAAAGAGAATTGAGCCACCCTTACAACCCTAGACAAGTAGAGTTTGAAGAAATAGACCAATTAATATCAGTTAAAAGAGGTAGAAAAGCCAAAGAAGAGATTGGTGTATAAATGGCTTTGTCAATTTTGTGTGGAAATCTACATTAAATGGACTTCTTAAAATCGTGGGGAAGTGCAGATGTTATGAAATTATTTAAAATTTGCACTTTTTTAATAAAATAATAACATTAAATGGAAAGTTAGAAATTGTGGGAGGAAAGAAATTATGGAAAACAAGTATAGTTATTTTATGACATATCAATATGCAAAGGAAGTATTTACATTTGAATTATTTGCAAAAGGAACTGAAAATGTATTTGGAGATGCAATGTTTAATTATGACAAGAAGTTAGAAGATTTTACAAAGGAAGATTATGAAAAAATTAAAACAATGTTAGCTGAGTCATTAACAGAGCAAACAAATAATATGAAAAGACAAGCATATAAAGAATTAGATAGAGAATATGACGAAAAGTATGATGAAAAGGTTACTAAAAGTAATATTGTTATTATTAATATAATACCAAAGAAATATGAGGCGATAAATAATGTGGAAGAAAGAAAAGATTAAATTATATTGTGAACATTGTAAAAAAGAAACTAATCATATTTCTAAAATTAATTTAGTTAAAAGTTTTATGGACGGAGCCTTTATGTTTATGACAAAAGGTTGGAGTTTAATGCACGAAACACAACTATTTGAATGTTGTGATTGTGGGAATATAGTAGAAGTGGAGGTAGAAGAATAATGGAAGATAAAATAATTATTTCAGAGTTAAAAACAGTAAAAAATAAAATGGAAATTGAAAAATTAGTTTTACCTAGTTTACAACACGAAGAACTTACTGAAGAAAAAATTAATCAATTCGTAGATACTATGACTAGAGCATATGATTTTAACATTAATGTTTTAAAACAAGCCATAGAAAAGATGGAAAGCAAATTAGCCGAAAAGGACGGAAAGTAAATATGATAAGATTTAGAAAAATGTATTCTATAAAAGATTTGGAAAGAAAAACGGAAACAAAAGTTCTTAATTTAAATGATGTTAAAAAATATGAGGAGATTATCAAAAATACAATAAAATATTTAAAACATAATAAAAATCAAATAATAGGAGAACTAGCAACAACTTCTTCTGATGAAACGGGGACTAAATATTTTAGATTTGGTAATGCTATGGATTTAAAAGAAAAGAATTCTTGCGTAATAGAAATTAGAATTAGTGAATAAAGAGGTGTAATATGACAAGTCAAGATTTAAAAGATTTAATTGATTATGTAATGGAAAATAATTCTTGGAAAGAATGCTCGGCTTTAATGAAAAATCGTAAAATGCCTAAATATTTAGATTTTAGATTATGGTTTACTTTAGATACGAGGGACGGAATTATATTTTATATAAAAACTAGACATAGTGGAAAAGATAAATCATTTAGAATAGAGAATAAAAAAGATTTAGAAGATTTTTATTCTTGGTTAGATAAGGAGGACATAAAATGATAGAAAATATTGAACCTAGAGATGACTTTTATTCAAAAGATATTAATTTGGAAAGAATGGAAAGCGTTTTAAATTATGTTATTAGCACATTAAATCTAGCCGAAATATTAAAAATGATAAGAGAAATCAGTTATGATATGGTTGCTTATTATAATAGTGAAACTTGCAGTAAAATCTATAAAGACGACTCTTATAGTGAGCAAAATAGATGGGAAGCAAATCAATTACAAAGTTTATTAAGAACGGCTTGTGATTTATTCGGTCAATCTATTTTAGATAAACGAGAATTTGGAAATTATTTAGACCATTGGTTAAATGGTGGGGCTATGGAAAATCAAATTTCAGATTTAAAAAATGAAATTGAATGCCTAAAAGACCAAATTCAAGAGTGGAAAAATAGGTGTTATGATTTAGAAGAAGAACTAAAAGAATTGAGGTAATTAAATGGAAAATGAGATGAAAAATTATGAAAATTTAATTTTAGAATTAACCAATTTAGAAATTCAAACAAATGGAAAATTAAATGATATTCAACGAGTTCAATTAGATTTATATAAAAAAATATATTTATTATTAAAAAGAATTAATAATGGAAAAGAAAAGGCACAAGAAGTCAAAGACCATATTGATAAAAGTAAATTTGATGGTATGACAAAAAGTATTTTATTAATGGCTATAAATGAGATTGTGCATAGTTTAAATGGGAAAGAAAATACTCATTAAATGGAGAGGTGAAAATCGTGGGGAAAATAAATAATTTAAAAGAAATGTTCGAATATTTAGACACAATGAACGACCCTAAAGAACCCGAATATGATTATTGTAAAGAAGAAAGTTATGGTTTATTTGATACTTATGAAAAGTTCTTACAAAAAGTGTTGGAACTTGATGAGATACCAAAAAGAGTTGTAGATATTGGAAGTTGTTATAATCAATATGCTTATATTTTTGAGAACGCAGGAATTGATTATATAGGAATAGATTTATGGAATGCTGCTAGACATATAAAGCCTTATGAAAGCGAACACGTTAAATTTATTGGTGCTAGATATGAAGATATAGCAGATTTCTTTAAAGATGATGTTATTATTAGTGATTTATGTGTTGGTTATTTAGTCAAAATTGAAGATGTAAAAGGAAAACATTTAATAGTAAATGAACTTAATGAAGAAACTCACGATTTTGACGCAAAATTAGTGTGGTAGAGAGGTGTAAATATGGGATTAACTTTAAAATATGAATTTACAAATGGAAATAAACAAGATATTCATTTTGATAATGATGATGAAACAAGAGTAAATAATATACATTCGTGGGGCTTTGTTAATGATTTTACTCTAAAACAAAAAATTAGTGCTATTTCAAAATTATTTAAACAAGGAACAATTAAAGGTAGTTGGATTAAAAATGAATTATATTTAATAGACGACAAATACGGCTACTACTCAAATGGTTGGGAATGGCAATTTTGTGAATATACTCCAGTCGAAGTAGAAATTGAATCTGCTTGGAGTTATTACGAGGCAAAAACGGAAACTCAATATGAAACTAAACATTTGAAAGTTCTTGAGTTTGAAGATTTATATAACTTGTTAGACGATGGAAAGAAAAATGAAGTTGATGAGCTAATAAAGAAAGCAATGGAAGAATATTATAAAAAATCTTATAACGACATTTATTATGAATTTTCAATTAACGAAAAGAAAGATAAAGTAAATTTTTATTTAGAATATAAAGGTACTTTTTATGGCGTTAGAATAACGGAAGATAATTATATTGAAGTTTTTGCTGATGGTTTAGAATGCTATGCAGATAGATACGATGAATTTAAAGATGAAGTACACAAAAAAATTGATGAAGAAGTCATTAAATATTTAAATAAAAATATTCAAAAATTAGAAAATGGTTTTGTATATAAAAATAATTATTATGAAACTTTTGAAGAGATAAAAGAAAAAATAGAGGAAGAGGGGAAAGAAAATGAAGAAGTTAATGGAACATAGTGAAGTTTTAGTGCTTATCCTTCTTTCTCTTTTAGCTTTTTGTTTATGTTCTATAATGCTTTATGATAATTATAATACTAAAAAAATAAACACACAATTGAAAGAAGAATTATATGAAACTAAAAAAGAAGTTAAAGATTTAAGAGAAAGAAATTTAGAATTAGATTTGAGGTTGAGTCATAATGAATAAAGAAATAACAATTTATGAATTATTAACAATGGTGCATAATGATGAGGCTCCACAAATGATTAGATACAACAATTCATTATATAGATATGGTTGGAGCGATTATATGGGAGATGAACCATTATGTGAATATTATAGAAATGGAGATGGACTTGGGTTATTTTGTCAAGATAATATCACTCTTGATACAAAGGTTAAAATAATCCTAAATTACCGAAAATAATCTTGACTTTTCACCGAAAATATGATAGTATTTTATTCATAAGATAGAAGGTGCGAATGTGATAAATATAGACGATTTAAGACACGCAGATTATTTAGACTTTACATTAGAAAGAGATTATGGTAATGACGGTCATCATTTATATTGTTATAATAATGTTACAACTGAGAAAGTTATGATTTATAATGATTGTATAATTAAAGATATAGAAAAAATGAGTGATGGTTATCATACTTTTGAAGAACTTTATGAATTTAGAAAAATTTATAATGCTCTCTTATTTAATGAATGGGCTAAAAATGGAAAGTATGAAGTCTATAAATCTAAAAAACATTTTGATGGAGAAAAGTGTTTTGATGGAAATTGGTTTATAGTTGTAGCAATCTTGCCTAGTGGACAAATCAGTAATCACTATGAAATAAAAGATTGGGACTTATTCCAAATTCCAGAATATGATAAATCAAAATATGAATTTGATGGACATACTTCACAAGATGTATTAGAAAGATTAAAAGAGGTGATATAATGAAAAAAATAAGGAAAGATGTTTTTGAAACAAATTCTAGTAGTACACACGCATTAACGTTAGGCAGACCATTAGGAAAAGATTATGTATCTCCTGGAAAATATTTAAAAATAAAATGGTTTGATGAGGAGGAAACTTTAACAACATTAGAAGAAAAAGTGTCTTATTTAGTATCACATATTGCAAGTTGGTATAAGTGGAATGCTCCTAGCTATGAGGCTTTAATTGAAGAAATTAAAGATAATTGGGACTTTAAAAGAATTGAAAGATTTGTTAAAGAAAATTATAATAAAGAAATTGTATTTCCTAAATATGAAGGAGAACTAGAAGATTTAACCGAAATAAATCATCAATTACAAAGTTGGAACCATAGGCTTGATGAAGTTTTGGAAGAATTAGTTGATTATGAAAGAGATTATCTTGCAGAAGTTTTACAAGACGGACAAGATATACAATTTGGAAGAGATTAATAGAAAGTAAGAGGTAATGATATGAATTTTTATGATAATAGTGAACAATTAACAAAAGAACAAAAGAAATTAGTTAAAAAAATAGTTATAGGTGCTATAGGAATTATAATAGCATTAATATTAGTTTTTGGTAGTTTTAGAACTATCAATAGTGGACAAGTTGGTATTAGAGTTAGATTTGGAAAAGTTGTTAGTACGCAAATGAATGAAGGTGTAAACTTTAAAATACCTTTAATTGAAAAAATAGTTAAAATGAATATTCAAGTACAAAAGGTAGAAGTTGAAACTTCAAGTGCAAGTAAAGATTTACAAGATGTAAATATGAAATTAGCTGTTAATTATAGAGTTGATGGAACAAAAGCAACAGAACTTTATAGAAATGTTGGAACTAATTATGATGAAGTTGTTTTACAACCAGCAATTCAAGAAAGCATTAAAGCTGTTACAAGTCAATATACTGCAGAAGAATTAATTACTAATAGAAGTGAAGTTAGTAAAAAATGTATGGAAACATTACAAAGTAAAGTTGAAAAATATGGATTAACTATTGACAACTTTAATATAACTAATTTTAATTTTAGTGCAGAATTTAATAAAGCAATAGAAGAAAAACAAGTAGCAGAACAAAAAGTTTTAACTGCTAAACAAGAACTTGAAAAAGAAAAAATTGAAGCAGAAAAAAAGATTGTTAAAGCAGAGGCTGAAAAGAAGGCTAATGAAATGAAACAACAAACATTAACTGATAATATAATTAAAGAAAAATTCATTGATAAATGGAATGGAGAATTACCAAAAGTCAGTGGAAGTAATAGTATCTTAAATATTAATGATTTATTAAAATAATGGAAGTTATTTATAGATTAGAAAAACCTTTTAGGGTAATCAGTAATGCTACTGGTTACGCCTATTGGGTTAGAGAAGTAGAAGTTGATAAAAAAGGTACTATTGAAAATTATATTATTGATAGCAAGGCTTGGAGTCCTAGTAGATTTAGAGGTAATAAACCTACTCAGTATCAAGTCAAAGAGGTTGATGAACCAGAAAATCAAAATACAATTTTAGGAGAATTATATGATATTGAGAAAAATTTAGAAGATAATTTAACTAAAATAAAAGATTGTATTAAAAGAGTGGAGGAGATGAAAAGATGAAAAAGAGTGAAAAATTCTATGGTTATGAAGTTGAATATGCAAGTGGCATATTAAGAACTAACGGAAGAAATAACACAGAAATTCTTTCTAAAAAGAAATTAAAAATAGGTCAATTTGTTGTCATAGAGCATATAGATTGCGGGGTCTTTATAGGAAGAATTATTGAAGATATTACTGATAATCTTGATGAATATGATATTTCAACTTGTGAATATTATTATTTAAAAGATATTAATCTTGATGACTGGGTTGCTGAAATTGATAGAAAGAAAAGAATGGAAGAACTTAGACGTGAAATGGAGAGCAAATTTGCTGAAATTGATAAACAAAAGAAGTTCGAATATTATGCTCAAATAGATGATGATTTTAGAGAATTATATTTAGAATATGAAGATTTAAATAAAAAGTAGGAGGAAATGAAATGAAAAACCAAAAATATCCATATACAGATATGTATGGAAGAGAAATAAGATTATTAAAAGAAGGAATTGAACATCAAGGAATTGGAGGGCAAGAATTTGCAATAGACGAACAAGTTACACAGACATTGACAAATGAAGAAGTTTTCTTTCAAGCATTGAATGGAAACTGGGCTTGTCACAATTTTGTTGAAAGACGACCAGATTTTAATAAAGATTTTAAACATAAATTATATTATGGAAAAGTTAATAATTTAGGCTATATTGTAGCCGAAGATGAATTTGAGGTGAAATAAATGAAGTTAATTAGACAAAAAACATTTGAAACTAATTCAAGTTCAACCCACGCAATTACAATCCCTAGAAAAATAGACAAAAATTTATCAAAAAGCATTAGACCAAGTATTTATTTTCATATAGGAGAATTTGGTTGGGATTATGGCAAACACGAATTAAAAGATTATATTTGGACTGCAATTTGCGATATTTATCCTAAAGAATATGAAGAATATAAACAAAAAATCATAAACATATTAAGCCCTTATTATAAAAGAATAGAATTTGAAGAGCCTAAATTTGATGAGCATTATGACGAAAATGGAAATCTTGAATGGAAATATTTAGATAGTATGCAGGGTTATATAGACCATTGTGATGAACTAGAAGAATTTTTAGATGAAATATTTGAAAATGAAGAATTATTTGTTAATGCTATTTTAGATGGTTATGTAAGAACTGGGAATGATAATTCAGATGGTTATGATTTAGATGAATTTGATGATAATCCAGATTATTATCATTATTACAAAGGAAATTAGGAGGATAATTATGAAATTAGTAAGACCAAATACATTTGAAACTAACAGCTCTAGTACCCACGCACTTGTAATTATTTCTAAAGATGATTATAAAGCTTGGCAAGAAAATAAAAAGGTTTTAAATTTATACAATGGAACCGCTGAAGATTTAAGTGAACAAGATAAAGAAATTATAAGAAATGAAGATGGCTCTATTGATTATAAAGGAGAACATTTTGATAGTGAGTATGACTTTATGGAAAGCGATTATTATGATGTAATAGATGATGGTAATGCTTCAAAAGAATATATTGATAATTATGCCGAAGTTGAACAAAAAGAACTTGGAGATAATATTATAATGAGTATTTATAGAGGCGAGAGGTGGTAGAATGAGGTTAATTAGAAGAAATACCTTTGAAACCAATTCTTCTTCTACACACGCCCTTGTAATTCCTCATAAAGTAGATAATGAAAATTATGAATTAGGAGATAGTTTAGACCATAATTATAGTTATGGGAGAGAAGAAAGCCGTTTAGTTGATAACTGGGATGAAAAACTTGCTTATGTATATATAACTATTAAAGAATTAAATGAGTGGGCTGAAAATAAATTTAAAATAACATCTGAAATGATAGAAAGATTTAAAGAAAATGTTAATAAGGCTTATAATGAGGTTTATAACATAGTTAAATATAAACCTTATGAAGGAGACCCAAAGCCTAATGATATATTTAATTACATTGATAGCGATGGGAAAGATGATTTAGTAAAAGATTATATAATCATTAGAAATGATAGTTGGTGGAGTCCTTATGTTGACCACGTTGGACAATTTGCTGATGAAGATGATTTTCTTAATAAAGTTTTTAATGATTATGAATTTATTAAAAGATTTATTTTCAACAAAGAAAGTTATATAACTATTGGTGGAGATGAATATCGTGGCTATAATATTAAAACAATAGGATTTCAGTATGATTATGAAGAACATTATATAAATCACGGAACAGAACAAAATCCTCAATATGAAGATGTTGGAGAGTTTTGGGATAAATTAAAAGAATATGAAAAAGAAAATGACGTATTCTTAAAAGGAAATTAGGAGGTAAATATGAAATTAATAAGAAGAAATACTTTTGAAACAAATAGTTCAAGTACACATTCAATAACAATGTGTAGTGAAAGCGATTTTGATAAGTGGAAGAATGGAGAACTTTATTACTGTCAAGAAGATGGTAAGTTTTATGATGACGCAGGAAGAAGTAAATTAATAAAAGAACAAATTATTCATAGTAAAGCAAAATATAATGATGGTAAATATACTTATAAAGATGTAACAGTTGATTATAAAGATTTAGATAAGTTATATACCGAAGAAAATCTTGCTGAAATTACAGAAGATGAAATTGCTACATATATGGAAGAAGATTTTGATTATTATGAACTTCCTATTACTTATGGAGAATGGGATGAATATTTTGAATATGAAAAATATGAAGACTCATATACAACTCCAAATGGAGAAACTGTAGTAGCCTTTGGTTATTATGGAATGGATATGTAAATGATAGAAAAGGAAATCTGGAAAGATATACCAAATTATGAGGGGTTATATCAAGTTAGTAATTATGGTAAAATTAAAAGTTTTTTATCAAATAAAATTCTAACGCCAAGAATTTCTCGTTATGGTTATTTAAGAGTAAGTTTAAGAAAAGATGGATTAACTAAAGATTTTTATATTCATCGTTTAGTTGGAGAGGTATTTTTAAATAAACCGAATTATAAATGTGAGATTAGTCATAAAGATACTAATAAGCAAAATAATGTCTATACTAATTTAGAATGGGTTACACATAAAGAAAATCAAAATAACCCTATAAGTGTAAATAAACAATTAGGTGAAAATAATCATAGATTTGGTAAAAGAAATGATTATAATAGTTATAAACATAGATGTTATAAAATAAAATGTATAGAAACAAACAAAATATATTTATCTATACATAAAGCTTCAAATGAAACTGGAATACCATTTAGTAGTATTCAATATCATTTAAAAGGCAAATTAGATAATGCTGGTGGTTATCATTGGCAAAAATTATAGAGAGGTGATTTGAATGAGTGTTAAAAGCACTGAAGAACTAACAAGAGAAGATGCGATTGAAAGAATTATATCTTCTCCTAAAATCAAAGATGTTTTAAAAGCATTATTTGAATTTACTAGCAATAAAAGACTGGAAGATATATTAGAGTCATTAGCTGAAGTTAATGGCGACCACTATACAAATTATCTTATTGTAGAAAAGAGGGAGGACTAAAATGAAATTATTAAATTCATATAAAAACGGAAATGTTAAGGTTCAAATCTTTGATGATGGAACTCGTATAATAGATATACCTGATAACGAAAAGCCTAATTTACAATTTCCTTTGTCAATGGACTTTAAAATAACAAATTGGTGTGACCAAATGTGTCCTATGTGTCACGAAAAATCTAATCCTGATGGGGAACACGGAGATATAATGAATTTAAAATTTATTGATAGTCTTCGTGCTGGTACTGAAATTGCGTTAGGTGGAGGAAAAGTCACTTCTCACCCTCAACTAAAAGAGTTTTTACAAAAGTTAAAAAAACAAGGAGTTCTTCCTAGTATTACGGTTCATCAAAATGAATTTGTTGATAAAGCAACTTTTATAAATGAATTAATTGAGGAAGATTTAGTATATGGTGTGGGAATATCATATTTAAAACCTTATGATATGTTATGGAAAGCCGTATCTGAAAATGAAAATGCCGTAGTACATTTAATTGCTGGTATTCACGGTAAAGATGTTTTTGATTATCTAGCTCAATTTAACTGCAAAATATTAATTTTAGGTTATAAAAATTGGGGTAGAGGTGCTGAATTACTTAAAAATACTAAAATGGGAGAAGATATTGAAGATAAAATTAATTGGTTAAAAGAAAATTTATCTAAATATATGTCTAAATTTAAAGTGGTTAGTTTTGATAATAGAGCATTAGAACAATTAGATGTAAAAAATGTCATTTCAGAAAAACAATGGGAAGAGTTTTATCAAGGTGACGATGGAACAATGACAATGTATATTGATGGTGTTAAACAACAATTTGCAAGAACTTCCACTTCACCAATAAGATATGATTTAAAAGATAATATAGATGATATGTTTGAGGTGATTAAAAATGAAACTTCGAGTGACAATTAGAAATAGCAATGATATAAGGTTCTACAGTCCAGACTCGAACTGGACTTCTTTTATTGCCACTATAAGAGATGTTTTAGAGGAATCTAACGATGAATTAGCCAATCTGATGGTAAAGGTATCAGACACGATAAAAGCCGCTGGAATAGTCTCTTTTGAGCCTAAAATAAGAGGCGATTATATTATAATGGGAGAATATGAAAATGACGAAAAATGGGGCTGGCAATTTAAAATTGATGGAGGATATGAGAATGTCCGATTAGAAAGTCCAGAAGATAAAAGATTATTTCTTGAACAAATCTTAACAGAACGTCAAGTTGAAAGTTTATATTCTACTTATGAAGACCCTTTTGAATATGTTGAACACGAAGATATAGAAAAATTAATGGCAGCTAAATATATAGGAGAACATACAGCAAATAGAATTATTGATAAATTCAAAGCGACAATGGATTTAGCTCCTGCATATAATTTCTTTAAACCACTTGGTGTTACCCCATTATTAATAAATAAACTATGCAGTACATATGGAAGTGCTGAAAACGCAATTAAAAAATTCCAAAAAAATCCTTATATATTAGCAGATGATATAAAAGGTGTAGGCTTTTTAAGAGCCGATGAAATTGCTTTAAAATATAATGTTAAACCTGATGACCCTTTTAGAATTAAATCTGGAATAAGATATTTATTTAAAGATATTGCTAATAATGAAGGCTCAACTTGGTTAACTCTTGATAATTTTAAAACTCAAATTACAGAATTATTAAAGGTTCCTTATGAAACAATTTGGAGCAATGTTATAGTAATGGTTGCTGAAAAAGAAATATATTTAGAAGAAGATTCTAAAATAGCTTTAATGTATTATTATGACTTGGAATGCAATATTGTTAATAAATTAATTAGTCTACAAAAAGCTGAATGCAAAACTTATACAGATGAAGAAATAGAAGATGGAATAAAAAGAGCAGAAGAAGAACAAGGATTTGAATTTACAGATGAGCAAACAGAAGGAATAAAATCTTTATTAAAAAATAATGTATCTTTAGTTGTTGGTTTAGCTGGTACTGGTAAAACAAGTATAATTAAAGGAGCTTATCAAGTATTCCCTTATGATACTATTATTAGACAATGTGCTTTCTCTGGTCAAGCAGCTAAAAGAATAAATGAAGCTACTAATAAGCCTAGTAGCACTATTCATAGATTACTTGGTTGGCAAGGAGAAACATTTACATTCAAAGAAACATTTCCTTTACCTGTCGATGTTGTAATACTTGATGAAGTTTCTATGGTTGGACTAGAATTATTTTGGAATTTAATTCAAGCGATACCTAGAGGAGCAAAATTAATAATGTTGGGAGATAACGGTCAATTACCTCCAATTGGTGTTGGTAATTTACTTAATGACTTAATGTTATCTCAAAAAATAAATTTTGTTGAATTAACTAAAATTCATAGACAAGCAGAAAAATCTGCAATTATTACAACATCTCAAAAAATTAGAAAGAAATTCTTTTTACTTTCTAGTGATTTTGAGGGAGATGAAACTTATGGACAACTAAGAGATTTAACTTTAAAAGCAAGAATTGACGCAGATTGTTTATTTGATGTTTTGATAGAAACTTTTATGGAAGAATATAATAAAAACCAAAATATACAAGATATTCAAATAATAGTTGCTCAAAATCAAAGAGTTGCTTTGGCTCGTGACCAAATTAATAGGGAAATACAAAAGAGAATTAATCCTAAAATATCAGATTTTCAACCAGAAATTAAAATTAAATATAAAAATGTTCTAAGAGTTAACGATAAGATTATCAATAGAGAAAATCATTATGATGTAGAAACTCCAGATGGAATACAAACAAGTATTTATAATGGCTCTATGGGAATAGTTAAAGAAATATCTACTAATTATATTATAGTTGATTTCTTTGATGAAGGAGAAATTGTTATACCAAAAGAATATTATGAAGGACTTGAACTTGCTTATGCAATTACTTGTCACTCTTCTCAAGGTTCTCAATTTAAAGTAACTATTGTAGGTTTTGATAATTCATCATATATACTATTATCTAATGAATGGCTATATACAGCCGTTACAAGAGCAAAAAGTATGTGTTATATAGTAGCACAAACAAGAGCCATAAATATGGCTGTAACACGTCATAAAACTGTTGATAGAAATACATTTTTATTAGAATTATTTAATAAGCATCAAGCATAAAACTTGGTGCTTTTTTTCTTGACTTTTTAAGCAAAATGTGGTAGTATTTTTATATAAGATAGAGGAGGGATAAAATGAACGAACCAGTTTTAATGAAATGTGGACATACTGCAAATGCAGAATATGATAATGGCAAACCTTGTTGTTTAATTTGTTCTCCAAAACGTGAGGCTTATGAAGTGGTTGACGACAAACCTGATTTAACAGGGAGAAAAGCTAAATGCACAGATTGCGGAGAAATTGTTGATAGCAATTGGAATTTACCGTTTTTTGAATATTGCCCAGACAAAGAATATGATAGATTTTATTCGGGCTGTTGGGGCTGGGATTAGGAGGATATATGAGTATATATGATTTAGATGAAAAAGAGGTTTTAAGACAAGCAGGATGGAGAATTTATTCGGATTCAACTTTAAAATCAATGACTAAAGACGAATTAATAGACCAAATTAAATGTTTACAACATAATTGGGCTGGAGCTATTGAAGCATCAGAATTGCAATCTTATAGATTAAAGTGGTTATTTAATGCTTTTAATGAAACAATAAAAGATATAGAAACTTATGAGCCAAAATATTACGACAAAGATTTGGCTGAGTGGTTTGATTTAAATGTTCGTTATTTAAAAGAGAATACTTGTAAGGGATTAGAGCTAGATATGTCTAAAAAAGACAAAGAGTTATATGGTAATATGGTATATTAAGGAGCAGATAAAAAAATGAAAAAATATGATACGACAACAAAAATAACAAATTTTAATGTAAATTGGCAAGCAATTAAATCAGCGTGTATGACGACAATTAGTAAGCAAGCTGGAGATAAAGAGCCATCAAAAGAGTGGAAACGCAAATTATTAATTTGTAGGCATTCTCCAATTAGAAGAGGTATTATAAGTTGGAAATGGGAGAATATTCCTTATGCTATTTCAACACATTTTGCTAGACATCACGAAGGATGTGAAAAATTTATTGGAACAGAGAGAACAGACAGAACTAATATTGATAGAGAACAAAGAAGTCAAATGAATTATGTTCCAATGGAAATGGACGCTAATATTCAAGCCTTAATGAGTATAGCAGAGAGAAGATTATGTATGTGTGCAGACCCTACAACTAGAGAATATATGGAAGCTTTAGTTGAAGAAATTAGAAAATATGATGAAGATATTGCGTGGTCTTTAGTTCCTCAATGTGTTCGTTGTGGTGGTTGTGTTGAGCCATTTAGTAATTGTCAATATTATGATAGTATTTATGACAGAATTCCTGAAGAAGCGAGAGATACTGTTATGAAAAGATATGATATATATGATAAACAAAGAGTCAGAAAATTAGAATTGAAAAGAGGTAAATAATGAGTAAACAGAAACCAATTAATGCTAATGCTGAATATATTTGCTTACAAAAAGACGGGCATAATATTTTAGTGGATATGCACGATATTGATGATATATTATATTTACAGGATGTTCAAATATTAAAAATTTCTACTAATAATATATATGATTATTATAATAAAGATAATTTTGAAACAAAGAAATTATACTCAGTAATGTTTGATGACCATACTTGTTGGCAAATCCCTATTGATGATAACGAAATAAAAATTTTTGAAAAATTTAAAAATAAACTTGACAAACAAAAATAATTATGTTATTCTCTAATTAAGATAGAGGAGGAGATAGATATGAGCAAGTTAATGAATTACATTAACGACAAAATTCTTGAGAATGAACCAAACAAGAATGAGAGATTAGAAGAAAAGCAGACTAAAAAGAAATTAAAGACTGCAAAAGCTAAACTCAAAGAAACATCAGAAGAAAGAGATTTATACAGGGATAAATATATTGCTATCCTTGAAGAAAAAGGCGAAGGGTTCAATCAATATTTGGCTTATCAAAATAAAGCCAACCAAGCTGAAGCTGATGCCGAAGAGGCAAGAAGATGCACTAACGATATAAAGAAGGATTTAAAAGATTACGACAATATTATAAAAAGGTTGTTTAATAAAGAACCTATAACTTCTTTAAGTAAGTGTGATGATTACGACAACTTCTTAGCATACTTAATGAGATTATATGCGTCTGGTAAAGAATTACCAATCAAAGGAATTCAAGATATTTGTAAAAAGTTAGAAATTACAAAATCTATGATTAAGAAAGATTCAGAATATCTATATAAAGTATTCGGTGTAGATAAATGGGGAATTGAGTAGGTGCATTATGAAAGATTTTGATAAAAAAGATATATTACTTGGCGTAGGAGGAATCTTATTTGGTGTAGCAATAATATTATTATTACATTTTATAAGCGTTAAAATGTATGAATATAATTGTGACCATATTCCAATCACAGAAGCTTGGAAAGATGATAAATGTAGAGATTATTTTAATAGAACATCGGGTGATTTTAATGAATAAAAAAATGATACTTAAATATAGTTTATTTGCTATAGTAATTATTGAATCTTTATTTATAATTTATTTTACTTCTAAAATGAATGAGAGATTAGATAAATTAGAAGAAAAGAGTAAAATAATTGAACAAGAAAATTTAGATTTAAGAAATGAGAATAACTATCTTTTAAATGAAAATGAAAGATTAGGTATGGTTAATAGTGAAGTCTGGGAATTATTTTTAGCAGACCATTATGTAAAGGAGGGAAAACCTTACTGTGAGTAAATGTGCAAGAGTAGAACCTATTGTAAAAAAGGTTTTAGAAGAAAAACCTTATACTAGAGAAGATGATTTTGCTTTAGTATATGAAGTTTTTAAAGAATTTTTACCAAATATTGATGAATTAAGCTTTCAAGATATAATGCTTAATCATAAAGAATATGGCTTACCATATTTTGAAAGTGTTAGAAGAACTAGACCTAAATTACAAAATAAATATCCTGAACTTTTACCTCCACAAGCAGTACAAGAAGCAAGAAAATTAGAAGAAACAGATTATAGAACTTACGCTTTATCATAGGAGGTAATTATGTTTAGATTATTCACAAAAGAAAATTACGACAGTTCATTTACAATTAACTTAAAGGGTTTAATTCAACTAAATGATGAAAATGTTCCAAGAAAAATATTAATTACAAAAGAACGTTTTTCTGGAGATTATTATACAATTATAAATACTTTATTCCATTATGCAGCTTTAATATATCTAATGGAAGAAGAAAAGCCAACTAGATTAGACTTTAATGATTGGGCTAATAAAGCCTATATAGAAACGGTATCAGGAGGAAATAGAGATGAGAGATAATTATAATAGAGTTCAAAAATTTGAACAAATCACAAATGAAATGTTTGATTTATATAAAAGAAAAAATGCGGATTATGGTAACTCTGTAGCGAAAACTTTTGACGAATGGGGACTTGTTTCTTTCTTAGTTCGTATGGAAGATAAGCTAAATAGAGTAATTACATTAACAAAGAAAACGGGAGAGGTTAGAGTTGCAGATGAAAAAATTGAAGACACTTTAATTGATTTAGCTAACTATTCAATTATGGCTTTAATTGAATTAGATAGAGTAAAAAGTGAATTAACTTCTGAAATGAGTGCTGAATAAAATGGAATTAACTGATAATGATTATCTGGCAATATTTGATTTAGAACTAAATAAATTTGCTAGAGAACATCCAAATCAAAAAATACTAGCGATTGTATGTAGAAAAGCAAAAATGACACTTGAAGACTCCGTAAATTATGTATCTATAAAAGAAAAAGATGGAATACATTATTTATGGAGAGGTGTCACTGAAATTATTTTAGAAAATAATGATTTAGGATTTACCGATAATGAATTTTATTTTGTAACAGAAGAAGAATATAAGGAGGCTCATAATGAAAAATAATTTATATATTATGATAGGTTTGCCTGGTTCTGGTAAAGACACTCTTGCTAAATCAATGCAAGAGCATATTACAAGAATAACTTCTATTGATACGGTAATTTTATCAAGTGATGATATAAGAAATGAGTTATATGGTTGGGAAGACCAAACGCATAATGGCGAAGTTTTTCAAGAAATGAATAAAAGGTGTAAAAAGACATTACAAGATGGTAAACACGTTATTTATAATGCTACAAATTTAAATTTAAAAAGAAGAAAAGCTTTAATTTCTGAAATGAAAAAATATTATAATAATGTATTTGCTGTTTTATGTTTAGCAACAATGGGAACATTAGTTGAGAGAAATTTCACAAGACCAGAAAGAAGATTGCCTTTTGATAAATTATTTCAAATGTTTAAAACGATAGACATACCAATGAAATATGAAGGATATGATAAAATATTTGTTGGTTATTCAAGTAATTTTGATGAAGATTATAGTGATTTTTTAGGTTGGATGTTGCGTATTGGTAAAGATTATGACCAACATAATGAACATCATAATGCGACAGTATTAGAACACTTAGAATTAACGTCTAAAAAAGCGTTTGAGCTAAGTAATGGTGATGAAAATTTAAGTGTAGCAGGACGTTTTCACGACATAGGAAAACCATATTCAAGAGAATGGAATGAAGAAAAACAAAAATATACTTATTATAATCATCATACTATTAGTGCTTATTTATATTTGATATATTGGCAATTTAAACATAATAATCATTATTATTTATTGAATCCGCTTGACGACAAAGCAATGGAAATATCAACATTAATATATCATCATATGGATAAATTTATTGGTAACTTAGAAAAGACAAAAGAACTTCTTGGTGACGATTTATATAAAAAATTAGAAATTTTAATGGAAGCTGATGCTTATAGGGAGGAACAAATAAATGAAGGATAACAAAGATTTGCATCCATTTGCTAACAAAAAACTAGCAAGTGTTGATATTGTTTTAGAAAATTGTGAAGTTTATAATATACCAGCTGACGGTATTTATAAATTAAGCGTTGGAGATATAAATTTCTCTTTTGATGTTCACGTTAATGGACTAAGCAAATATACTAAGCCAGGAGAAATATGGACTCACGCATATACTGATTTTATTTGGTTAGCATTAAATAAAAAAGGTATGAATGCAGAAAGTGGTTGGGCTGATATGTTTGAAGATGAAGAAAATAAGCCATTTTATGAGAGAGTTAAAGCTAACGATATAACACATCTTGATTTTATCTTTGATGATGGAAGCAATTTATATGTCTCAGTTCCTTGGGAAGATGGTCTTTCTGAATTTGATAATAAACTACAAAAGAATGATATTAGAGATGATATTATGTTTATTAAAATAGAAGAAGAACAAGACATCAAAGATGGCGAATTAAAAGAAATTAATGACAATCACGAAGATATGTATCATTGGGATAATGATGAAGATGAAGAAATTGAAATATTAGATGAGGAAATGTGTGAAGATGATGGAAGTTATAATTTTAATTGGATAAGCGTTCCTAATTATGTTCAAGCAGCCTTTTCTAAAATAGATGAACAATTATCCAGAGTAATGTGGAATATTCATCAAAAAGAGTATGATAGCCCATTTAGTAATACAGGAGAAAAATTTAAAAATGATGTTTTTGAAGTAGAGGCTTATAGCTGGGATGATGAATATAATCAAGAATACAATTTTAAGTGGAAAGATTACAAAGTTAGATGGTATAAACATTGTTTGAGAGACCCTCAAGCAAATAGAGAAATAACACCAGATGAATGTGCTAAAATGTTAGATGAATGTTTAGAATCTATTTATAAAATGGATAGAGATAATGATTTATTTGAGCAACTTTGTGATAGTTATAATTGTCATTTCTGTTGTCAATGTGGAAAAGAAGCGACAAAAGAATTAAAAAATGGTAAATATGCTTGTGATAATTGTCTAAATAATTTAGGTAAAGAACAACAAGAACTAAAAGAAGAAATTGAAAATTCTTTATTTGATTTTGGTTTTGATAATTATGAAGACGTAACTAATTGTATAGATACATTTATTGACTTTATAAAATATGCAAAAGCTTGGTCAACAATTGAAAATTTAGACCACTTAGATAAGTCTTTAGAGGCTATAAATCTTAGTATAAAAATGGAAAATGGTCTTTTAGATAAAGAAACAGAAGAAAAAATTAAAGAAATTGCTCAAAATTGGTAAATTTATGTTGACAAATAAATAAAAATATGGTATAATTATATGTATACTAAAATAAGATAGAGGACGGGCGTGGTCAGACAAATAGACTCCTAACGAGTTACTACACGATAAAAGCCGGCTCGAGCGGTGTGTAGAACAAAGAACGCTCTTTCAATAAGTAAGTTCCATCATATAAATCGGGACACAAAAGATGGATTAGAGAATATATTTTGGTAGGACAGAATATTATTATCGCTTATTGCTCATTCAATCACCTCTTTACACTTATAGAGGTACCTCTTCTTAGGGGGTTCGTTCAATGGTAGGACTCTGGTCTCCAAAACCAGCTATAGGAGTTCGAATCTCTTACCCCCTGCCATTTGGTTCCTTAGTGCAGTGGTCTAACACGTCTGCCTGTCACGCAGAAGAACACGGGTTCAAATCCCGTAGGAACCGCCATTTAAAGTTGTTTTATACGGAAGATTAGTTTTAAATGTAACTAAAAGTAAATGATTAAATTATTGGTTTTTCATTTTCATCTCCTATTAATTAGTTTTTGGATTCTTTTTAAAATTTAATCATTGAAGTTCAACGTGTAAATATATAGACAGCCTTTGTTGGCTGTTTGAAGAAAAGTAATGTCACCCCTGTTACTTTCCTTCAAAGAGTTAACAAGGGTAAAGGAAGAAAGGTGAAAGATATGGTAAAAATTGAAGAAATAACAAACAAGGTTAATGAAAAATATGGTGTTGTTGAAGTTTTCATCAAAGATGAATATCAAAGAGTATTTAAAGGTAAAGCTAAATGTGCTTCAGATGATAAATATGATTTTGATTTTGGTGAAAAACTTGCGTATTTAAGAGCCAAAAAGAAAATGCTTAAAGTATATGAAAAAGAACAAAAGAATTTATATAAAGCAAGTAAAGCAAGCTTTGATAATTATGAACAAAGAGTTATAAAAGAACTTAATAACTATACAAAAGCATTGAACAATATTGACGAAAAAGTTAATGAAATGATTAGTCAATAAGGTGAATGGCAGAGAGATACCACCTAAAAGAACATTTATAAAGCATTCTCTCTTTTTTATTCCTCAGTAGCTCAGTTGGTACGAGCGGGTGGCTGTTAACCACTAGGTCGGAGGTTCAAGTCCTTCCTGAGGAGCCATTATATGCCGACTTAGCACAATTGGTAGTGCAATTGATTTGTAATCAATAGGTTGTGGGTTCAAGTCCTACAGTCGGCACCATATATGCGGAAGAGTAATTCAAAGGGATTTTATAAGGTTGTATTGCGACTTAACTTATAAAATGAGTATGAATGAAGATGAGGCAATACCTTGACTTCCGCTCCATTTGGGGCTGTTTCTGGTTTCGACAGGAATAGTTGAAAAGTCACAATACAAGTCGTTGGTAAACGTAAAATACAAAACTAAAAATAAATGGAAACATTTTAAAACAATTCTCTAATAAAGTTAAATCTTTATTCACTTTAAATAGTGTGGCTTTCGCCTAGTCGAGAGCAAAAGAGACTTCTATATGAGTATCAGAAGCCATCAGAGAAAGTATAGTCGATTAACGATGCAAAGATGGACTATATTAAAGATTATAAATTGCGTGGTCTTAATATAGAATTACTTGGAACGCAATTCTCTTATTTATGATTGCTAGGAACTGAAATAAGGAATGTTATAGGAACTAGACAAAACTTGTAAGGTAAGAATGAGATTTGTGATTAGTAAAGTATTTTTGGACACGAGTTCGATTCTCGTCAGCTCCACCATTTAATAATTAATGGGGACAGCAGATAGCTACTGTTTCTTAGAACCCTTATTTCTAAGATTACCCATTTCTTATATATATTTCTATAAGGGAGGAATTTATATGAAAGAAATATGGAAAGATTATATTTATAATTATCAAATTAGTAATTTTGGTAGAATTAGAAATAAGGTTACTAATAGAACACTTAAATTGCGTTTAAATAAGAATGGTTATTTAGATGTTTGTATTAGTTTAGGTAAAAGGAACAAAAAGAAGCTTATTAAAATTCATCAAGCTGTAGCAGAATGTTTCGTTTCAAATCCACATAATTATAAAGAGATTAATCATATTGATGGGAACAAAATAAATAACCTATATTCTAATCTCGAATGGTGCACTCATCAATACAATACACAACACGCTTATAAGAATAATTTAATAAATCAAGAAAATAAGTTAGTTAAAATTGAATATATTGAAATTAATCAAATATTTAATTCTATAGAAGATTTAATAGATTATATTATTCAAAATAATTTAACTAAAACAAAAAATAGAGTTAATATTAGAAGATGTATTAATAAGTGTTTAAATAGATATAATCATAAATATTGTAATATGACACTTCGGAGAGTAGCGTAACTTGGTATCGCACTAGCTTTGGGAGCTAGGGGTTGCAGGTTCAAATCCTGTCTCTCCGACCATTGATTATATTATGGGGCGTTAGCTCAGCTGGGAGAGCGTCACGCTTGCACCGTGAAGGTCAAGGGTTCGAACCCCTTACGCTCCACCATAATATTTGGGTTGGTAGCCTAGTAGCGATGGCACGAGACTGTAAATCTCGCACGTAAGATACACCGGTGGTGCAACTCCATCTCAACCCACCATTTGTAAAGAAATAAAAAGGAGGGTAATTATGACTACAAAACAATGCACTAAATGTTTTAAACAGTTGCCCTTATCTTCTTATTATAAAAATGGTAATAGATTACATTCAGAATGTAAAGAATGCCATAAAATAAGAGGCAAAGAAACTTATAATAAAAAGATAGAAGAAATTAATAATTATAAGGCTAGTTGTGGATGTAAAAAATGTGGAGAGAGAAGATTTTATTTATTAGATTTTCATCATAAAGATAACAATAAAGAATTTAATATTTCTGATAAGACAAGATGTAAATTAGAAACTATGATGGAAGAAATAAAAAAATGTGATGTTCTATGTGCTAATTGTCATAGAGAATGGCATTATATATTAGAACATAATCCAAAATCAGATTATGATGTTTGGTTGGGTGAGATGGCTTAAACCAACGGTTTGCTAAACCGTCAATCGTTAATTCGATTCACTGGTTCGAATCCAGTACCAAACGCCATTAT
>Ga0256404_1001864_pt1 | contig 48792 bp, 54 predicted proteins | sample RumenRJG_01DNA_FD_185990 | JGI IMG/M metagenome (GOLD analysis project Ga0256404, IMG submission 185990) | Bovine rumen microbial communities from Lethbridge, Alberta, Canada - RJG_01 | ecosystem: Host-associated > Mammals > Digestive system > Stomach > Rumen | place: Canada: Alberta | collected... | reverse complement strand
GCTACATATTGATGTTGTGCTGTTGCTTTTTACTGAAAGCTGCTACTAACGACTCATAAATCTACCCTTAATCGTGTATTGGATGATAGTTGCGGATTTTAGGTATAACTAACTTTCAGTTTCATGATTTGTTGGTTTATTGCCTGGGGTTCTCCATGTTTCTCAGGATGTCGAGTGCTCCTTCCATCGTCTTCACGTCCTTGATGAGGAGGGACTTGCGGTCGCCGTCGCGGAGGGTGCATCCTCTACCGTGGCTACCCACGTAGTTGAGCACTTTCTCGAAAGCGCGGCTTTGGAAGTAGGCGTCTTCAAGGGCGAAATAGAGAATCATGCGTCCCATCTTGAGCACCACTTTCTCGATACCGAGACGTTGAGCCGCCCACTTGATGGGCATGACGGTGAGGAGCGATTCGCCCACAGAGGGAATTGGACCGAAACGGTCGATGAGACGTGTCTTGTAGGCTTCCAGTTGCTTGGGAGTGGTGAGGCCATCGAGTTCGCGGTAGAGGCTCATGCGCTCAGGGCTGCTGGGCACGTACTCTTCGGGGAAGAACGCCTGGATGTCGCTCTCCACGTTGGTTTCCGTCACGAACTTCTCGCCACTCAGTCTGCCTTCCTCGTCGCGGTCTTCGTCGGCAAAGAGGTCGTTGAACTCGTTTTCCTTGAGTTCTGCCACCGCCTCGTTGAGTATCTTCTGGTAGGTTTCATAGCCGAGGTCGGTGATGAAGCCGCTTTGTTCCGCTCCCAGCATGTTGCCCGCACCACGGATGTCGAGGTCTTGCATGGCGATGTGGATGCCGCTGCCGAGGTCGCTGAAGTTCTCCACCGCTTGCAGACGGCGGCGGGTCACATCGTTCAGGGCGGCGAGGGGTGGGGCGATAAGGTAGCAGAATGCCTTCCTGTTGCCACGTCCCACACGTCCACGCATCTGGTGAATGTCGGAGAGGCCGTAGTTCTGTGCGCTGTTGATGATGATGGTGTTGGCATTGGGTACGTCGATGCCGTTCTCCACGATGGTGGTGGAGAGCATCACGTCATAGTCGTAGTTCATGAAGTCGAGGATAATCTTCTCCAAGTCCTGCGGATTCATCTGCCCATGGCCGACACACACACGGGCATCGGGCACGTACTTATGTATCATCTCCTCCAACTGCTTCAGATTGCTGATTTTGTTGTTCACGATGAACACCTGCCCGTTACGGCTCATCTCGAAGTTGATGGCTTCGGCAAAGATTTCGGGCGAGAAGGTGTGTATCTCTGTCTGAATTGGGTAGCGGTTGGGTGGGGGAGTCTGGATGATGGACAGGTCTCTTGCACCTAAGAGCGAGAACTGCAACGTGCGTGGAATCGGGGTGGCGGTTAGGGTGAGTGTATCGACGTTCACCTTCATGCTGCGCAGTTTCTCCTTGGTCGAAACGCCAAACTTCTGCTCCTCGTCGATGATGAGCAGACCCAAGTCCTTGAACTGTACCTGCTTGCCAATCAGTTTGTGTGTGCCGATGATGATATCCACCTTTCCTTCCTTCAGGTCGGCCAGCACTTCCTTTGTCTCTTTGGCAGAACGTGCTCGGGTGAGGTATTCCACACGGACGGGAAACTCCTTCAGTCGGGAGGTGAAGGTTTGGTAGTGCTGATAGGCCAACACCGTCGTCGGCACCATCACCGCCACCTGCTTGCCGTCGGTGGCAGCCTTGAAGGCGGCGCGGATGGCCACTTCGGTCTTGCCGAAGCCCACATCGCCACACACCAAACGGTCCATCGGACGTGGCTTCTCCATGTCGGCCTTCACGTCTTGCGTGGCTTTCAGTTGGTCGGGCGTGTCTTCGTAGGCGAAGGAGGCCTCCAGTTCGTGCTGCATGTAGCCGTCCTTGCTGTAGGCAAAGCCTTTCTCCTTCAGTCGGGCAGCATAGAGGCGGATGAGGTCGCGGGCGATGTCCTTCACTTTCGTCTTCACACGCTCCTTCATGCGTTCCCAAGCGTTGCCACCAATCCTGTTCAGCGTGGGTGGCTCGCCCTCCTTTCCTTTATATTTAGAGACTTTGTGTAGCGAGTGGATGGACACATACACCGTGTCCTCATTCTTGTAGATAATCTTAATCATCTCCTGCATCACGTCGCCCTGTGGCACACGCACCAAGCCGCCAAAGCGACCCACGCCGTGGTCGATGTGTACCACATAGTCGCCTATCTCAAACTGCTGCAACTCCTTCAGTGTCAGCGCCACCTTGCCTTTCCGAGCCTTGTCGCTCTTCAGGTTGTACTTGTGGAAACGGTCAAAAATCTGGTGGTCGGTGAAGCAGCAGAGTTTCAGCGTGTGGTCGATGAAACCCTCGTGGATGGCTTTGTTGACGGGAAAGATGACCGAATTAGGAATTAGGAATGAGGAATGAGGAATTGAATGTTCTGCTGATGAATGAGTGTTAATTCCTAATTGGCTACGCCGAGCTAAAGGTTCCTCATTCCTCATTCCTAATTCCTCAAGAATGTTCTGCAAACGTGCAATCTGCTTCTCGCTGTCCGCAAAGATGCAAATCTTGTAGCCCTCGTCCATCAGTCGGTGAAACTCCTGATTCACCAACTCAAAGTTCTTGTGGAAAAGAGGTTGCGGAGAGGTGTGGAAATGTATGGACTTCTCATCCGTTGATGTGCCTTGTTTCACTACCAAATGCCTGAACTGCACTACCTGCTTCAGGAATGTCTCCTCATTGACGACGAGACTTTCCCAATCAGCAAGGTCTCCCTCCCCATCACGGGGGAGGTTGGAGGAGAGGGACTTCGCTTGGCTTGAAAAGCCCTCATCATGTATCTGTGCAATTTTGTCACACACAAACGTGAAGTCCTGTGTCACAATCAGCGTGTCCTTCGGCAGAAACTCCAAGAAGGAGATGTATTCAGCATTGTCCTTCTTGATGTCTGGCACTATCGTCATCATCTCCACCTTTCCCTGACTCAGCTGACTCTGCACGTCAAACGTTCTGATGCTGTCCACCTCATCGCCAAAGAAGTCTATTCGGTATGGCATGTCTGACGAGAATGAATACACATCCACGATGCTTCCTCTGATGGCAAACTGCCCGGGTTCATACACATAATCCGTGTGTTCAAAACCCAACTCGAAAATGCGCTTCTCCAACTTGCTGATGTCAAACTCATCGCCCACCTTCACCGTCAACGTGTTTTCATCCAGTTCCTTCTTCGACACCACTCGTTCCGCCAACGCATCGGGGTAGGTGACGATCAAAAGAGACCCAGACCCTCCCCTCACCCTCCCTACAGGGAGGGGGTGGTTACCTTGCTCGTTAGTGTCCTCATTAGCAGAGATACTACTCCCTCCCTGTAGGGAGGGTGAGGGGAGGGTCTGTGAGAGGGTCTGCATCCTCAGAATCTCATTACCTGCATCCTTCTGGTTGTATTTGATGGCACGTTTATATGATGAAGGGAAGAACAGCACCCTTTCGTCACCCATCATCTGTGTCAAGTCGTGGTATAGGTAGCCTGCATCGTCCACATCGTTCATCACCACCAACATGTTGGGGTTGTTGCCCCTTCCGTTCATGATGGATGCCAACAACAGAGCAGCCGACGAACCGTATAGTCCGTCAGCCCTCAATTCTTTAGCCTTGCCAGTTCTGATGCGCTTGGCAAGTTCTCTCACCTCCTCCGAGGAGGCAAGAGCAGAAAGTACCTTACTTGTTTCCAAAAATGATATCCTCAAAAATTGTGTCTTCGCCGCATGGTTTCCTTTCTCCTTGGATAGGGGGAGAGGGGTAGGGAGAAGGTCTTTTTATGCCACGCCCATCACCATTTTGGGCTCATACACTCTTGCAAACAACTGCAGGAAGAACAGCGTGTCTTTCGATGGACTCACCAGTTTCTTCAGTTCGGCAATTTTGGATGTCTTGTTGTCGGATGGAGTAGAATCGTTCATAGGCAGATTTGCTTTTACGTTTTCTCTTTCTACAATCAATAACGAGCAGAAAAAGCGTTTATTATGCAAAACTGCATATTTATTTTTATGCACTTATCTCTCCAGCCTCGTCAAGTGCCAGTTGTGCCATGATTTTCTTCTTGCACTTCTTATGCATCCAGATGCAGAAGACAATCAGCAGGACGATGATGGGCAACACAAGGTAGTCGCTGATGCCAACATTCATCACGATGGAGTCGTAGATGCCGTGTGCAATCACAGGCACTGCCAAGATGCTGACACCATTCAGGAAGGAACGTTTCACGAAGTGGTATTGTGCATAGTAGAAACCCATCAGCACGGCAAAGGCATAATGTCCAGGCACCGAGAAGATGGCACGCATGATGCCGACCGATGCCCAGTTGTCATCCAGCACCACATAACCGATGTTCTCGACGGTGGCAAAGCCCAACCCCACGCACACCGCATACACGATGCCGTCGTAGTGCTCGTCGAAATATGGATTCTTCCGCAACACCAGCCACAACGCCAACAGTTTGAAACACTCCTCAGGAATGGCAGCCACAAAGAACGCATCCGCACAATGACCGATGAATGACTGTGACTCTCCACCTTCTCCAAACAGGATGGCGCTGACAAACTGTTCCACACAAATGATGGGGATGACCGTGGCAGCACCCAGCAGAATGGCTTTCCAAATCTTCCCCTTCGGTTCAGGTTTCGCATCCTTCTTGAAGATGTAAATCAACAACAGGACGGCAGGCAATACCGCAATTGCCAATGCAATAAAAAATGACATAATGATGAATAGTTTATTAATGTTTATTTTTTCTTCTCAAGTTTTTTCCGTTCTCTCTCAAAGTTCTCGATGAAATGAATCTCCACAGGAGACAGTTCGTAAGCCGTTCGTTCCTTAAACTTCTCATATTCGGCATCAGCCTTCTCCTTCGCCAGTTTTGCAGAGATACTTCCAGCGTTTGTCAATATTTCCCTGTCCGATAGTCGCAAAAAGTAATCATGTCAAGATTGTAAAAAGCAGTCTGGTATGTTTTCCCATCTGTGGCAGTTGTTGCATTTTTTGCAACAACTGCTCTTTCCTCCAGTTCTCCGCTCTCCAACACGTTTTTCACATGCCGTGAAATCGTCGATTTATTCCTCTGAAACAACGTCGCCATCTGGTCGAGTGTCAGCCAAACGGTTTCACCCTCCAGTTTCACTTCGATCTTTGATTCCCCATCGGGGGTGGTATATAGTATAATCTCTCCTTTTTGTACCATTTTCTCAAGATTCAGCTACAAAGTTACATGATTTTCTTTAATTGTCAAAACATGGGTAAAAAAAGGAGCGATTTTCTTTGCTTTTCTACATGATTTGTTTTATCTTTGTACAAACAAATGATAATACATGTGGATGACCATGAATGATGTGACAACTCCAACCTTTCAACTCTCTGACGTGCCGGGCAACTTCGCCCTGTGCCTGAATGCCGATTGCCCTTTGTCTGGGCAGTGTCTGCACCATATCGTGAGGACGATGATACCAGATGATGAGCTGATTTTACATGTTTATAACCCAGAGGCAGTGAAGGGTGGGGAGGATTGCGAGCATTTCCGTAACCAGACGCCAGTGCGTTATGCTTACGGTTTCGAAGGTATGCAGGCGAATATGTTGCCGAAGCAGTATGCGATGTTTATGGACATACTGATTGCCCAATTCAGCCGCAATTCTTATTTTGTGCGTCGGCGAGGCGGATTCCCTATGCCTCCGAGGGAACAGGATTTGATTCGTGAGGTGCTCAAACAGGTGGGTGCTGACCCTTCAATGGAGTTCGACCGCTACAAGGAGCGCATCAATTGGACGGATTGAAGACCTTCGTCATCAGATGCCTCTTTTCTGTCCTAGTACTTCTATGAAAGTACTCGAGTACCTCTAAAAAAGTATTGTAGTACTTCTTAGGAAGTACTGAACAGGTTGTGAAAGAAACTCCCGCATGAGTTGGTCATGCGGGAGTTGTATGAATGCCCTGTGCTTTTATCTGAAAATCATCTGTGCGAACTGATAGATGCTTTCACGCCATACAGGCCATGTGTGACCGCCTGGGTACTCATAGTAGTCATACTTGATACCGATTTCATCGAAACGGCGGCGCATCTCCTTGCAATTCTCGTAGGCGATGTCTTCCTGACCGCCCATTGACATCCACAACTTCTTGATGTTCTTATTGTAGAGGTCTTTCTTCTCTTTCAGAGTGGTATAGTTCTTGTCGTTGTCTCCACCCATGCCAGGACCACCATTATTCTTGAACCAGCCAGAACTGAACACGCCTACGTAACTGACGAGGTCGGGCTGTGCGATGAGCGTGTTGAGTGTGTGGATGCCACCCATCGAAAGACCAGCCAATCCGCGGTTCTCCATTCCTTTCTTGGCACGGAAATTCTTCTCTACAAATGGAATGCCTTCCTGAGTCAGTTCGGCAGTGAAGTCCCTTGTGTTGCCATCAAGCATGACGATGATCATAGGCACAGCCTTTCCCTCTGCGATGAGGTTGTCGAGGATGATGTCGGTGAGTCCCTGCTGGTTCCATCCACGTTCATCTTCGCCACCGCCATGTTGGAGGTACAACACAGGGTAGTCACGTTTCTCCTGGTCATACATGGGTGGAGTATAGACATACATGGTCTTCCATGCGTTATCTACATGGGAATAGTAGCGTTTGCGGTGTACATCGCCATGAGGCACATCCTTGAAGGCGAAGCGGTCAGCCTTGGTGGCATCGTATGGAATCTCCAAACCGCTTGACATCATGCTGCAACCATAGAATGACTCGCTGTTAGGGTCTGCCACCTGCACACCGTCAATATAAAGGAAATAGTAGTGGAAACCCTCTGTCTGTGGGTCGGTAGTGCAGGTCCATACGCCATTCTCGCCTTTCTGCATGTCATAGCGTTTGCCGAGGTCTATCTGCACTTGCTGGGCATTGGGTGCCTGAATGCGGAACACGACACGGTTGTCGGGCAGCACACGTGGGTATTGTTTACCACGGATGTTCCATAACGAAGGCTTGCCTGGCAGGTCTTGCTGTTGACGGGCAGGACCGAACTGTGCGCTGGCTGTGAGCGACATGACGCACAATAGGATTGCTGATAAAAGGTGTTTCATGTTTTTGTTATTGATAAATGAATAAATAGTAGTTTTGTTCTTGCAAAGATACGATATTTTTTCCTACCTTTGCACACAAAGCACAACAGAAATGATAGATTCGAGCATATTGCAAGGCAAGAAAGCGGCGTACTTCACGCTGGGCTGCAAACTGAACTTCGCGGAAACAAGCACCGTGGCGCAGCAGTTGGCGCGCTATGGAGTGAGGAAGGTGCAGAAGGGTGAGGTGGCAGACCTGGTGGTGGTGAACACGTGCAGCGTCACCGAAGTGGCTGACCACAAGTGCCGACAGGCGATTCACCGGCTGGTGAAGCAGCACCCTGGAGCCTTCGTCGTCGTCACTGGCTGCTATGCGCAGTTGAAGCCACAGGAAATAGAGGAGACAGAAGGGGTGGACCTCGTGCTGGGGAGTGAGCAGAAGGGAAATATCATACCGATGATTATGGAGACCCTCTCCCTAACCCTCCCCCGTAATGGGGAGGGAACCCATCCGGTGAGTTCCTCAACGGCAAAGAACCCGAAAGGCCTCCCTCCCCATTATGGGGGAGGGTCGGGAAGAGGGTCTTTTTCCCCTGCTTGTTCCCGTGGCGACCGCACCCGCTATTTCCTGAAGGTGCAGGACGGCTGCAACTACTACTGCACCTATTGCACCATCCCGATTGCCCGTGGACGAAGCCGCAACGGGAGCATTGCTTCGCTGGTGGAGCAAGCCGAAGAGGTGACCCGCGAGGGGGGCAAGGAGATTGTCAGCACGGGGGTGAACATCGGCGATTTTGGACGCTCGACAGGTGAGACCTTCTTCGACCTCGTGAAGGCACTCGACCATGTGGAGGGCATCGAACGCTACCGCATCTCCAGCATCGAGCCGAACCTGCTCACGGATGAAATCATCGAGTATTGTGCACAGTCGAGAGCGTTCATGCCGCATTTTCATATCCCCTTGCAGAGTGGATGCGATGAGGTGCTGAGGCTCATGCACAGAAAGTACGACACGGCGCTGTTCCTCCATAAGATAGAGAAGATTCGTGAGGTGATGCCCGATGCTTTTATTGGCGTGGATGTGATTGTAGGCACTCGTGGCGAGAAGGAGGAGTATTTCCAACAGGCTTACGACTTCATGGAGAGTGTTGATGTGTCGCAGTATCACGTATTCTCCTATTCTGAACGTCCCGGCACAAAAGCCCTCGGAATACCCCATGTGGTCACTCCGCAGGAGAAGCACGAGCGAAGTCAGCGTGTCCTCGCTCTCTCAGCACAGAAGACCCGCGACTTCTACAGTCGGTTCATCGGCACCACGCGGCCTGTGCTGCTCGAACATGCCTCGCCTCGCAAGCCTTTGATGAACGGCTTCACCGACAACTACATCCGCGTGGAAGTGCCCAACCGACCTGATCTCGACAACCAGATTGTGCCAGTGCGATTGGATGGATTTAACAAGGAAGGAGATGCCTTGTGTGGGGAAATGATTAACAAATGATAGAAACAACTCAATAAAGAGAATTGTTATATGGAAAAAAATGCAAAAATAGGAATGATGCGTAGTCGAATAGAATTCTTCTATAATGAGTATCGTTTGAAAGCGATGGAGTCTTTGTCTTATGGAAGATACTATAGATACTATGCTTTTGACGATTTCGCGGAATTTTCCATGCAAAATTTTGTAATCATAGATTATTGTTTCTATTTGGGAGAGTTCTGTAAAACAAATCGAAAATGGCTTGCTAATTATGAATCATGGAGGCGGTATAAAAATGCAGATGAAATCAAACGAAGAATGTGTTGTTTGATGAAATCATTGTTGTTTGAAGTAGAATTAGCACATCCAGAGAAAGGGAGAAAAATAATGGAAGAGATATATGGTAGATTGGATGAAAGATGGTATGTATCTACAGATGAGAAAGAGAAAAAGATGAAGAATGGACAAAAATTCCTGATTTATGCTTTTATGGCGGGGTTGATGGATGTGAATGAAGAAGAAATAGATGATTATTGGCATTCTCAGGATGTACTAATGGAGGAGGCAGAACGTGAAAATGAAGAATTTTGGCAAAGCCGATATAATAGTGGGTGGGATGATTATACAATAGAAGATTCTATTTCTGATGCACTGGGAGGGAATTTAGATGCTTATTGGAATATCGATTAGTAAAAGATTATTGTGAATTCGATAAATCTTACGAATAATTCTGGGAAATCCGCTAAATTCGTTTCATCATCGCGAAGCGGTATGTTTTATATAACAAGTTCCTTTGGAACGATTAACCAGATTGAGCGGATTCGTCAGAGAACATGTAATTGAAATAGATGAAAAATAAAAGATTATGTTGATTCACGAGAATGAAACGTACCGGATTATTGGTGCGGCAATGGAAGTGCATAAAACCTTAGGATGTGGATTCACGGAAAAGGTGTACCAAGATGCGTTGGAGAAGGAGTTTATATTGCAAGGTATTCCTTTCGTGCGCGAATGTTCCATGCAGGTCTCGTATAAAAATGAGATGTTGACATCAACTTTTGCCCCTGATTTTGTTTGCTATGACAATATAATCGTAGAATTGAAGGCGGTTGAGGAACTTTCAGGAATGCATGAATCGCAAGCCATCAATTATGCTCATGTGGCAGACATGAAGGTGGCTTTGCTGATAAACTTTGGCACGGAATCGTTGGAACATAAACGTTTGTATAATCCTCAAGGAACAAAATAATCCGTTTCATCCGCTAAATCCACTTAATCATCCCGAAGGGGTATGTCTTAATATAAACAAGTTCCTTCGGAACGATTGAGCAGATTGAGCGGATACGTTAGAGAACGTGTAAATCCGAACCATCCGCTGAATCCGCTTAATCATCCCGAAGGGGTATGTCTTAATATAAACAAGTTCCTTCGGAACGATTGAGCAGATTGAGCGGATACGTTAGAGAACGTGTAAATCCGAACCATCCGCTAAATCCGCTTAATCATCGCGCAGCGGTATGTAAAATAACAAGTTCCTGTATGTCAATTCAACAAATTGAGCGGTTTTTGGGGGAAAAGTTGCTTGTTTCAGAAGAATGCCGTATCTTTGTGTGAAGAAGTAAATCATGAAGAAATTAGCGATTGTCATATTGAACTGGAACGGCGCTGACATGATGCGCCAGTATTTGCCCTCGGTGCTGAAGAACAGCGTGGGAGATGTCATCGTGGCAGATAATGCCTCGACCGATGGGAGTGTACGGATGCTGTTGAAGGAGTTTCCGCAGGTGCCTGTGGTGGTGCTGGAGCAGAACTTCGGGTTCGCCGAAGGATATGACAGGGCACTGGCACAGTTGGATGACTATGAATACTTTCTGCTTCTCAACTCCGATGTGGAGATACGGCAGAAAGACTGGGATGCACCCATGATTCAGTACATGGACACCCATCCCGAATGTGCTGCTTGCCAGCCCAAACTCCTTGCATTGAGAGAAAAAAACGCCCAGCGCGTGGGCTGGTTCGAGTATGCCGGTGCCGCAGGGGGCTATTTGGACAAGTATGGCTACCCCTTCTGTCGGGGACGCGTGTTCAGCACTGTCGAACCCGATGAAGGGCAGTACGACGACATCGCACCCCTGCTGTGGGGCACGGGAGCCGCCCTGATGGTTCGTGCCTCCGACTGGCAAGCGAGCGGAGGGCTGGACAGCCGTTTCTTTGCCCACATGGAAGAGATAGACCTTTGTTGGCGACTCCGCACGATGGGCCGCGACATCGTCTGCATCCCCAGCAGCACTGCCTACCACTTGGGCGGAGCCACACTCAATCAAGGCAATCCCCGCAAGACCTTCCTCAACTTCCGCAACAACCTCCTCATGCTCTACAAGAACCTGCCCGACCACGAACTGAAGCAAGTGATGCGTGTGCGCCGTCTGCTCGACTATCTCGCCGCCCTCCAGTTCCTGCTCAAGGGCGACACCAAGAACTTTTCGGCAGTGTTCAAGGCACGGCGCGCCTTTGCCAAGATGCGTCCCGACTTTGAGAAAGACCGTCGCCACATCCAGCAACTGCGACAGAATGAGCGCGTCCCCGAACGTGTCAACTTCTCCCTCCTCTGGCAGTACTATGTGAAGGGCAAGAAAAAGTTTAGCGAGTTGACAGTTGATAGTTTATAATTGAAAGTTTTAGCCTGTTGAGCGGATGAGTGAAGGAGAGGTATTAATGGAGCTTGCAAACTGTTTGTAAACTCCGTTTTTGTTTATTTTTGTAAATGCAAAGTATTTGCAAACTGTTATTGTTGGCGAGAAAAATGGAAAACTGTAACTTTGTCGTCGAAAACCTACAACAAAAATGAAACAGTGAAAAAGATTCTGTTTTTATTTGCTCTGCTGCTGGCTGTGTCGGCACAGGCACAAGAGTCTGCCAAGGCTCAACAAGTGAAGTACACCGTCAAGGGTGTCAGCAAGGAAAACGGCAAGACGGTCTATCTGGAAGACAAGTTGACCTCCAAAGTGGTGGACAGCATCGTCGTAGCCAAAGGCAAGTTCGTGTTCAAAGGGGTGGCAGATAAGCATGCCATTTTTGCCATCACCTTCGACAAAGACAACTGGCAGAGTTGGCACACCCTGTTTTTCAATGACGGCAAAGCCATCAGCGTCAACATGAACGACAGCACACTAAAAGGTTCGCCGCTGAACGAACGGCTGGCCTACTATAACAAGGAAATTCTGGGTCTGCCGGGCAGTTATTATCCAGAGTATAAATATAAGATGGTCAAGAAGATGTTTGAAGAGGAACTTGAAACGCTGCTGCCTGCTGCGCTCATCGTGGAAGGCCAAAGGACTTTTGGGTCAAAAGGATTGCTTCGCATGTTGGAAAAGAAGCCCGCCTATGCTGAGCATCCAAAGGTTAAACAATATGCGGAGGGGATAAAGAGGATGGCTACGGCAACAGTTGTCGTGACATCGGGCAGAACAGATGAGCAGAAAGCAGCCGACAGGGATGCGAAGGATGCCTTCATCGGTCAGCAGTTCACCGACTTCGAGATGGTGGACACGTTGGGAAATACCCACAAACTCAGTGAATACGTCGGCAAAGGGCGTTGGGTGCTCGTCGATTTCTGGGCCTCATGGTGTGGCCCTTGTCGTGCCGAGATGCTCAATGTGGTGGCGGCATACGAGAAATACCATCCAAAAGGGCTTGACATCGTTGGCGTGTCCCTTGATGGGAACAGGATTCCGTGGGTGAAAGCCATCGCCAGTCTGAAGATGCCGTGGGTGCATCTTTCTGACCTGAAGGGAGTCGCTGGTCACCAAGGTGTATAAAATCAATGCCATCCCCGACAACCTGCTCATCAACCCGCAAGGCAAGATTGTGGCGCGCGACCTTATGGGAGAAGAATTGTACACCAAATTAGCAGAAATCTTTGATGGGAAAAATTAGATTTATGAACATTTTTTGTAAAGTATAAGACCAATATGAAAAGGATGATGATTGTAGTGATGTGCTTCGGTGTGTTGTCGTGCCTACACACAGCGTCTGCACAGGATATCTTGGAAGTGAATTTTCCGACGGGAACGGAAGGCTTCGTGGAAGTGACTTACGGTATAGGAGGGGAGCAGTGCGATACGCTTCCGATTGTGAAAAGTAGATTGGTGATAGAGAAGGACAGGAACGACTTGCCGGAGATAGTGACCCTGAAGTATAAGAAAGAGCGAGATGACAGCAATAAGGCGTGGCTGTCCGTGCAAATCAACTCTGCCCGATGGGGCAACTTCCCCATAGGGTATGGTCGAACGGTTGTCACGTTCGATTCTCTTGCTTTTCCTCGGTCGGTAGGTACCATTACTGATGAATATGGCGATGCCGAGGCAGATGATGTATTCTTTCATGACCGCCAACGCTTTCGGAGCCGAGACTTCCTGAAAGCCCACTCGCAAAGCCTTAAAGCACTGCACCTCCTGCCTAACTCGTGGGATGCCGACACCTTGCAGATGGCTTTGGATTGTTTCTCTGAGTCTCTGCGCAATTCCCAACGAGGGCAAGAACTGCAGCAACTCATTTTGGCTCGCAAAGAGCGGGGTGGGGTGGCAAGGCTTTTCCCCATGTGGGACACGGCAGGGAGAGCCCATACTTTCGAGGAGTGTTTGGATGGGAAGGAGTATATGCTGCTGAACCTGTGGGCGAGTTGGTGCGGCCCCTGTCGTGCCGAGATACCCGAACTGATAACATACGAGGAAGAATGTCGTGACCGTGTGGCATTTGTCAGCGTGACCATCGACGAAGACAGAGACGCTTGGCTGAAAGCGGTGGATGAACTGCCGAAATGCACATGGGCAAATCTCTCCACGAAGTTTGATGGCAGCCCAGAAGGACGACCACGTCCCCCTCTCTTCAATAATGGCTTCGTTCCTTTCTTCTACATCCTCGATAGAGACGGAAACACGGTTTACAGTTCGTTGGAATGTGGAGGTGGAAAACCTTTGGACGATGCAAAACGGCGGCTCAACGAACTGCTGACAAAGTCTAATGGGCTTTGACTATGGAGCAGGACTGGATTATGTAGTTCTCTTAAACAGGTCGTCATAGAAGCCGTTACCTGCGTCCTCCTGTGAAGCGTATGCGTATTGGTTCTTGCGGAGGTATAGGCCCGCTATCTCCAGCAATTTCAGGAATTTCTCGATGCGTTCGGGCTTGAATTTCCCTTGGCTGAGCCATTTTCTCTGGTACTTCATCCAGTTGAGCATCTGGTGCTCTTCCTTTCGATGTTTGGAAGGGAGTCTTTTTTCGTTCATCATGAAGGTCATGATGCTGCTGTAGTTCTGTTCCCAAAGTTCGTCTTGTGTCATAGGTTCTTCAGTTTTTTAGTTTTTATGAAGTATGTGAGTGCGAGCAGGGCAGTGTAGCAGAGGAGGGTGGTGGCGAGGTTGGGATGCCATTCTATCGTAGAGAAAGGAATGGAGGCTATCGTTTCGGAAATGGTGTTCATGGTGGTGGCTGTCCAGTTGAGCAAGGTGGTGAGGAGGTCGCTGATGGGAGGGCACCAGAGGAAGGCCCACCAGAGGATGCTGGCGAACATGAGAAGATAGACGAAGGGGAAGAGCAGGAGATTGGACAGCAGGGCGAGGGTGGAGACGTGTCCGAAGTGGTAGGCAACGAGTGGGGCGGTGAAGAGGGTGCTAATCAGCGATATGGCGATGATGGTGATGAGCCAGGCGTAATGCGCCAAGTTGTTATGGAATGAGGCAAGGGTGATCAGTTTCTTCCCGAGAATTCCAATGCTGCCAACTGCTATAAAGGAGAGTTGAAAACCTATGTCGTGCAGATAGAAGGGGTTGATGCACAGCATGATGAAGAAAGCCAGAGCGCAGGAATTGAGCGAGAGGTCGTTGCGGAAGGTCGATTGGCTGAGCAGCAGAATGGTGAACATGAGGGTGGCGCGCACCAAGGAGGGCGACAGACCCGTGAGGAGGGCGTAGCACCAGAGGGCGACGGCGATGACGAGATTGCTGATCCATCGCCAACGGAGGGAAAGCATGTGCTTGAGGGAAAAAAACTGGAGCATCAGAACGATGATGCCGACATGGAAGCCCGAAAGGGCCAACACGTGGCTGACTCCTGCATGGGCGTAGGCGGTGCGCGTTTCTTTAGAGAGATTGGTTTTTCGTCCGATGGTCATGGCTTCGATGATGGTACCCGCTTCTCCATTGATGCCGTGGTCATCGTAGATGGTGTGCAGTGTCCCTTGCATATTTCTGAGAGAGGTGAGGAAATCTTGATGAGTATGACAAGGCTTGATAAGCCACCGTCCCTGTGGTGCGTATGCTGTGGCACAGACGCCATTGTTGAAGAGATAATTGTGGTAGGTCTTGAAGGAGTCGTTGGGACAAGTATGGGTGGGATTGAAGTGAGCGGGCGAGGCGAGGATGGTGTCACCAATAGAAGGCAGATGTTCCCTTTGGAGAGGGCTAATATATAATAATATGTGTGTGCCATTTTCTTGTTGGAGGTTCAGCGCCCATGAGTTTGGTTTCTTGGTGGGTGCTTCTGTAAGAATGCCTTGGCAGAAGGTGGTGTCTTGGGGAATGCTGTTGGCAATACGTTGGTGCTTGCCTGTGTAGAGCGTCATACCGACGAGGAAAGCAAAGGTGCTGGCTGTCATTCCAAACTTCCAGTCTTTGAAGGTTTTAGAGGTGTTGAGAAGGAAGAAGGAGAGGGCAAGAAAAGCACAACAGAGAATGAAAAGTACCACCAGATTCATATAGGGCATAAATAGATTCGCCCCAACCATGCCCAAGGTGAAAGGGATGATGAGGCGAATAAGAGGGTGGTTCTGCCAGTTCATCAGAGATTCTTTAATTCTTTGATGCGTTCTTCTGGTTTTTCAGCACCAAACACATAACTGCCAGCGACGAGGACATCAACACCTGCGGCGACAAGTCGTCTGCCTGTGTCGCCGTTCACGCCGCCATCCACTTCGATGAGGGCATGGCTGCCTGTCTTTAGAATGAGTTCTTTAAGTCTGCGCACTTTGTCGATGGAGTGTTCGATGAACTTCTGTCCGCCGAAGCCGGGGTTGACGGTCATGAGCAGCACCATATCGACGTCTTGAATGATGTCGTCGAGCACACAGACGGGGGTGTGGGGATTGAGCGTCACGCCTGCTTTCATGCCTGCATCGTGGATTTGCTGGATGGTGCGGTGCAGGTGGGGGCATGCCTCGTAGTGTACGTTCATCATGTAGGCTCCGAGGGCTTTGACCTGCCCGGTGAACTTGCCCGGGTCAACAATCATCAGGTGTACGTCGAGAGGCTTTTGGCAAATCTTGGCCACGGCCTCCAGCACGGGGAATCCGAAACTGATGTTGGGCACGAAGACGCCGTCCATCACGTCGAGGTGGAGCCAGTCGGCTTCACTGCGGTTAATCATGTCGATGTCCTTGCTCAGATTGGCAAAGTCGGCAGCAAGGAGAGAGGGAGAGAGAGTTATCATTTTATTTAGTTAGGAGTTAGGAATTAGGAGTTAGGAGTTACCATGCGGGGTGCAAGCATCGCGTTAGCCTAACTGTCACTTGAGAGTGAAACTGGTTTGTCCAATCATTTGTTTATCGCAGAAGACGAAGAGTTTGTAGGTGCCGGCTTCGAGAAACTCGGTCACGTCGCTATACATGGTCACCTTCTCTTCCTCTCCTGTGTAGTCGATGTACTTCTTCTCGGTATATTCGAGTTGGGTGTTTTCGTAGGCAAACGTGCCCTTCTGCCCCATCACCGAGTTGTCGGGCTTGAGGATGCGGGCATAGATGATGCGCTGTCCGTTCTGTGCCGTCACGTTCTTCACGATGGTGAAGCCGAAGGCGAGTTTCTTCACGTCCTTCACCTTCTGCGTGTCCTTGCTCTTCTTGTTCTTAGGTATGACCCAGAAGCCCGTGGCATCCAGTTGGGCGGCGATGTTCACCTTGTCTTTCAGTTGGTTGCGCTCGGTGGAGAGGGTGGAGATTTGTGTGCTCTGCTCCGCCACTTGCGCCTTGATTTGGGTGTTCTCCTCGCTGAGCGACTGGTTCAGCCGGTTGAGCGAATCGACCTGCACGATGTAACTCTTCAGCACCTCTCTGAGCGAGGCAATCTCAGCCTTCAGCCTTTTGATTTCGGCGGCATCGGTGGCTTTGGTGCGTTCCAGTTCTTCGAGCAGTTGCTGCGTGTGGCGGCGCTCGTTCTCAATCTGTGCGATGAGGCTGTCGTTACTCAGTTGGCTTTGTAGCATCTCGTACTGCACGTCAAAGTCCCTGTACTGGCTCTCCATCTCCTGCTTCTCCAGTTCTGCCAGTTCCTTCAACTCTTCATTTTCCTCCAAGAGAGGTTTCGTGTAGAAGTAATGATACCCCAACACGGCTGCAGCAATGGCAATGAGTGCCACCAAAATGCCCAAGATGATGAGTCTTGTCGCATTCTTTTTCGAGTCTATTTCAGATGATTGTTCGATGTCTGTATGGCTTGTTTCTTCCATGTCTTTTGACGGATTTTTCTTATTCTTTGCAAAGATAGTAAAGAATTAGGAATTTGGAATTAGGAATTAGAAATTATTTTTCATACCTTTGCAAAAAATAACAGAAAAGTCTACATGTTGAAACGAATTATTACGCCGCAGGAGGTGGCGACAGCGAAGAAAGACTTTGGAGATTGCAAGAACGTGGTGGTGGTGTGCCACACCTCACCCGATGGCGATGCGATTGGCTCGTCGCTGGGATTGTATGAGTACCTGAGGCGGAAGGGAAAGCAGGTGACGGTCATCGTTCCTAACTACTTTCCCGACTTCCTGCATTGGATGAAGGATGCGGATAAGATTGTGCGTTTCGACCGTCAGAAGACGGCTTCGTACACGGCGCTGAAGATGGCAGACCTGATTTGCTGTCTGGACTTCAACGACATGAAACGGATTGATGAACTTGGCATGGCTGTGCAACGGATGCGCTGCAAGCGGTTGCTCATCGACCACCATCTCGACCCCAACCGTCAGCAGTTCAACCATATCATCTCCCATCCCGAACTGAGCAGCACAAGTGAGTTGCTTTTCCGATTGCTGGATGCAATGGACGAAGCGAAGAATTTGACTTTTGCCGCTGCCGAGGACCTCTATGCAGGCATGGCGACCGACACAGGCTTCTTCTCCTTCAACAGCAACGACCCAGACATCTTCGTCATCATCAGCGAATTGCTCCGCAAAGGCATAGACAAAGATCGTATCAACCGCAACATCCAGAACAACTATTCGCCCGATCGACTGAAACTGATTGGCTATGTGCTGTATGAGAAATTGCAGGTGTTTCCAGATCTCCATGCCTCGCTCTTCGCCATCAAGAAGGAGGAACTCACCCAGTTTCACTACCTGAAGGGTGATATGGAGGGCATTGTGAACATGCCGCTGCAAATGAAGGGGCATAAATTGAGCATAGCCTTGAGGGAGGACACGGAACGCCCGCTCATTCGAGTTTCGACACGTTCGGTTGATGATTTGCCTTGCAACGAGTTCTGCGCCGAGTTCTTCAATGGTGGTGGTCACAAGAATGCAGCTGGCGGTACGTTGGAGTGTACGATGGAAGAGGCGATAGACATTGTTATGAAGGGATTGGAGGCTTGGAGAGAAAGGTTAGAGAGTGAGAGTTAGGAGTTGCCATGCGGGGTGTAACTTTCAACTGACTAAAACTTTATATTTTAACGGAATAAAGAACTATATGATAATGATATGAAGAAAAAAGTTTTGTTTTTAATGACAATGCTCGCTGCGGTGGGCATGAGTGCTCAGGTGGCGAGTGTATCAAGTCCTGATGGTAAACTGAAAGTGAATGTAGATGTAAAAGGTGGAAAACCTGTGTATGAAGTGACGTATGACGGCAAGCAGATGTTGGACGAGAGCCCGCTGGGCTTTGTGGCTGACAATGGCGACTTCACGCAGGGCATCAGTTTCAGTGGTAAGAAAGAGGAACATCTGGTGTTTGATTATGAGATGTCGCGCTCGAAGTTTAGCAAGGTGCATGTGGATGCGAACCAATTGGTGGTGACACTGAAGAATGCACAGGGCAATCCTTATGACGTGGATTTTCGAGTGTCGAACAATGACGTGGCGTTCCGTTACGTTCTGCCCAACTATCCAAGTCGTCGGAATGAGAAGAAATTCTCCATCCGCATCATGAAAGAGGCGACGGGTTTTGATTTCCCGAGTCAGACAACGACCTTCCTCACTCCGCAGTCGGATGCGATGATTGGTTGGAAGGGTACGAAACCCAGTTATGAGGAAGGGTATGGTTATGACGAACCGATGGACAAACAAAGCCAGTATGGACATGGCTACACCTTCCCTTGCCTGTTCCACATTGGGGATGCTTGGGCATTGGTGTCGGAGACGGGTGTGGATTCCCGTTATTGTGCTTCGCGCCTGTCTGACATGAAGGGTGACGGACTCTATACAGTGGAGTTCCCGATGGCAGAAGAGAACAACGGCAATGGTACGGTGGAACCAGCCTTTGCTCTGCCTGGTGCAACCCCTTGGCGCACCATCACGCTAGGAACATCGTTGAAGCCTATTGTGGAAACCACGGTGCCTTGGGACTATGTGGAGGCACGTTATGATACGCCTCATCATTATGAATATGGAAAGGGTACGTGGAGTTGGATTGTGTGGCAGGACAACTCCATCAATTACGAAGATCAGGTGAAGTACATCCAACTGTCAAAGGCGATGGGGTTCAAGTATGTGCTGATTGATAACTGGTGGGACACGAACATCGGTGAGGAGAAGATGGCGGAATTGGTAAAGTATGCACAGAGTCAGGGAGTGGATGTGTTCCTTTGGTACAGTTCCAGCGGTTGGTGGAACGACATAGAGCAGGGACCTATTAACGTGATGAGCGACCCGATCAAGCGTAAGCAGTATATGCGTTGGATGAACCTGATTGGTGTGAAGGGCATCAAGGTGGATTTCTTCGGAGGTGACAAACAGGAGACGATGCGCCACTATGAGCAGATTCTCTCTGACGCTGACGATAACCACATCATGGTCATTTTCCACGGATGCACGATTCCTCGTGGATGGGAAAGGATGTATCCCAACTATGTGGGCAGTGAAGCGGTGCTGGCTTCGGAAAACATCTATTTCAGTCAAGGTGCAGCCGACAAGGAGGCTAAAGATGCCGCTACGCATCCTTTCATCCGTAATACCATTGGTTGCATGGAGTTTGGTGGCTGCTTCATGAACCGCCATATCCGTAAGGGTAACAGAGGTGGTAACACTCGCAAGACTTCGGACTGTCACGAACTGGCTACTTGCATCCTCTTCCAGAATCCTATCCAGAACTTTGCCATCACGCCCGAAAACCTTCCAGCCCAAGCATTGGAGGACAGTAAGAATACAGCCTCCATCGACTACAACGCACCTGGTGCTCCTGCACCTGCCATCAGCATGGATTTCCTCAGGGATGTGCCCACCACATGGGATGAGACCGTCTTCATTGATGGCTACCCGGGCAAGTTCTGCGTCCTTGCACGTCGTCATGGCGACACATGGTACATTGCCGGCAACAATGCCACAGGTGCTCCGCTCACCCTTAAACTCAACCTCACGATGCTTCAAAAAGGTGACAAGGTGCAACTCTATTCAGACAATCTCAAAGACCGTGAACCTCAGTTGTCGGAATTGAAGGTGAATAATCCTAAGGCTGTCAGTGTCACGATGGCGGATCAGGGAGGATTTGTGATTGTGAAGAAAAATTAGGAGTAAGAAAAGTGAAGAGTGAAAAGTGAAAAATCTAAGTTACCTGCCATTCAGATTGTTGGTGTACCGTTTACAAAGGTAACTTAGATTTTTCACTTTTCACTCTTCACTTTTCACTCTTCAGCCTTCTCTGAAAAAATCCAGCATTTCGAAGATTTCCTCTTTGGTGGCGGTTTGGTTGATGCGTATGTCACCGATGTTGCCTAAGAGGGTGAAATTGATGATGCCTGCTGTGTTCTTTTTGTCGTGGGTCATATAGGTGTAGAGTTCCTCGTAGTCATCGCAGGTGATGGGTAGATCACCGTAGTTCTCCTTGATGAAGCGGACACTCTGGCGCAGCTTGTCGGTGGGGAATCCTGTCTTGGTGCAGGAGAGATACAGTTCGCAGATAAGCCCCCACGCTACTGCATAGCCATGTAGGTAGGGTTTGCGGCTGAGCGCCCAACTCTCAAAAGCGTGTCCTGCCGTGTGTCCAAGGTTCAGTGCCTTGCGGATGCCATGCTCCAATGGGTCTTCTTCTACAATGCGTTCCTTGATGGCGACCGATGTGCCCACCATCTTGCCTAAATGCAGGTAATCCACTTCATTCAGGTCGAAGTTGAGCAGTTCGGCAAAGTTCTCGTTATTTGAAATCAACCCATGTTTCAACATCTCTGCATAACCCGAACAGATGTTTTCATGGTCAAGGGTCTTTAGAAACTCTGTGTCGAGAATGACGGTTTCGGGTGCATTGAACACTCCTATTTCGTTCTTTAAGCCGTTGAAGTTGATGCCAGTTTTTCCACCCACACTGGCGTCTACCATGCTCAGTAGGGTTGTGGGTACATTGATGTATTTGATGCCACGTTTGAAGGTGCTGGCTGCAAAACCTCCGAGGTCTGTCACCATGCCGCCTCCGAGGTTCACCATCAGCGAGTGGCGAGTGCCGCCTCCGTTGCCTAGTTCCGTCCACACCTTAGCCAGCGTCTCCAGGTTCTTGTGGGTGTCGGTGGCACCAATGATGATATGTATTGCCCTGCTGAGACAGGGAATGTCCTTTACTATGGGAAGGCACAATTCGTGAGTGGTCTCATCGGTCAGGAGAAAAAGTTTGTCGTGCTTCGCCTCCTCGACAGCTTCGGTCAGTGCTTGTACTATATTTGTCGAAATAACTACTTTGTTTGCCATGTTGTTGTGAAAATTTCTGCAAAGGTAAGGATTTAAGTGAAAAAGTGACCAAAGAAAGTAGAAAATGTTTTTTCAAGTGTGCTTGAAAAGTGAAAAATCTATGTATCCCTCATCTGGAAGGTTTGTAAAATGGATTTTTCACTTTTCACTTTTCACTTTTCACAAAAATGTCTTACCTTTGTACCATATTTAATAAGGAATAGTTATGATTAACGTGATTGACACCGAGATTGATGGTGTAAAGATTATTGAGCCCAAACTCTTTGGCGATGCCCGGGGATACTTCTTTGAGTCGTTCTCTCAGCGTGAGTTTGACGAGAAAGTTCTTAAGACTGTGTTCGTGCAAGACAACGAAAGTCAGTCTGTGGCAGGTGTTGTGAGAGGTTTGCATTTCCAGAAGCCTCCTTTCACACAGGCAAAGTTGGTGCGTGTGGTGAAAGGTGCTGTGCTCGATGTGGCTGTCGATATCCGCAAGGGCAGCCCTACGTTTGGCAAGCATGTGGCATGTTTGCTTTCAGCGGAGAATCATCGCCAGTTCTTTGTGCCACGTGGTTTTGCACATGGATTTGCAGTGTTGAGCGATGATGCCGTTTTTCAGTACAAGTGCGACAACTACTATGCGCCACAGAGCGAAGGCGCTATTGCATGGGATGACCCAGACCTTGGCATTGATTGGCAAGTGCCCACCGAGAACCGTATTCTTTCGGAGAAGGATGCGCACCATCCGAGATTGAAAGATGCTGAATTGGTGTTTGACATTCATGTTCCGCTTTACTGAAACAGCAAAACGACTATAATGAAGATGAGGGTGTGTCAAAATACAGAGATTGTATAATAGTCAACGGATTTCACGGATTAAACGGATTGAAGCCGTGACTGATAGTCGGAGACTTACAAAATCCGTTTAATCCGTGAAATCCGTTGTGGTCAATTTTGACACACCCTCATCTTCATTATGAAAGTATGTTTTTATGGCCGCCGGGATGATTTGTCTTGCGAAATCTTCAACGCAATTTTCCAAGCATTTTTGCCTCCCAACATCGTGTAGATTCTGAGGCTGTTGCCCACAACTTTTTGGCTGAACGTGGGCGTGAAGTTGTCGTTGCGAAAGATAGTCAGTGCTTTCGATGCCATCTTGAACTTCAGGCACTTTCCTGTCATCTTTTCGTTCTGCATGTGTCCCAACAGGATGCAGGTGCGCAGATAGAGCGGATACATGAGCAGGTTGAGGTGCGGATAGAGGCAAGCCAGGTGCTGTGCATGGTAATGGGATAACGGTTGCAGAATGGATGACTGCAAGTCGTTGATGGCTGCTGTCAGTGTGCGGATAAGTTGTTTGTAGTTCTGCGAGAAGTTGTCCCCCATCACGCTGTTTTCATGCGTGATAATCTCGTGGAACGCCTTCTCCTTGAACCACAGGATCTTTGGCTGATGCAACATCACACGCAGTCCCAATTCCCAATCGTCCCATGTGCGACAGGCAATGTTCCATGCACCGATGGATTTCAGGAAATCTGTGCGGAACAACATGTTCTGAGTGCCCAGCACATCACCTAAAATCTGCACGCGTGGGTCTTCCGAAGGAATGTAAGTACGAACAGAGGTCTTTCCTTTGGTCACTCGTCGTGTGGGGATTGCAATCATGTCGTATCCCTCAACATTAGCATTGTGGAAAGTGGACATGAAGTTATAGTCGAACGTATCATCGCTGTCGAAGAAATAGACCCATTCGGTTTTGCATGACTTGAGTCCCTTGTTGCGTGCAGCTGCGGCACCTGGGAACGTCTCTCTGAGCAGGGTGGTGTGAGGTCTGTTCTTGATGTATTGTTCGCAGAACTGATAAGTGCCATCGGTGCTTTCATTGTCCACAATGATGACTTCCTTCGGTGCAATGCCCGATTTGAGAATGCTGTCCAGCGTTTTCCCGATGTGGTCGCGCCTGTCTTTTACAGGGATGATAACTGTGATGTCCATGTCAATAGAATTATTTTGGTTGCAAAGATAAGTATTTTAATCTAAAAACTAAAAACTAAAAACTAAAAGTTTTAATAACTGGTCTTTTTTGTAGGTGAAAACATACTTTTACTTTTAGTTTTTGGTTTTTGGTTTTTAGTTTTCCTACCTTTGCAAAAAATATGGGAAAAAAGATGAGGATTCTTCTCTTAGGCGACTACTCCAATGTGCATGCCACACTTGCCGAAGGCTTCAAGGTCTTGGGACATGAGTGCGTGGTGGCAAGTGATGGGGATGGATGGAAGAATTATCCGCGTGATATTGATTTGAAGCGTGAATATGGTTTGAAGGGCAATGTCAGTTACTTGTGGCGATTGATGAAAGCGCTGCCGAGAATGAAGGGGTATGATGTGGTGCAACTCATCAACCCTATGTTTTTGGAATTGAAAAGCGAACGCATCTTCCCTATTTACAAGTATTTGCGCCGTCACAACAAGAAAGTGGTGTTGGGCTCCTTTGGCATGGATTATTATTGGGTGTATGTGAACACTTATCAGCGCCCTCTCCGATATGGTGATTTCAACTTTGGCAATACCATCCGAACGGATGAGGAAGCGGAACGGTATCGCCGTGAATGGATAGGTACTCCGAAGGAAAAACTCAACCGTATGATTGCTGCCGACTGCGATGGCATCGCGGCAGAACTCTACGAATATTGGGTGACCTACCGGCAGTTCAAGGATAAGATGAGATTCATCCCGGCACCCATCAAGATGCCTGAGACGACGGCTGAAGGTTCTTACAGGAAGAATGGGGTGGTGAGGATATTTGTGGGCATCAGTAAAAATCGAAGTGCTTACAAGGGTACGGACATTATGCTGAAGGCAGCGCGAGCGGTGCAGGCGAAATACCCCGAACGGCTCTCTCTCCAAGTAGCAGAAGGTGTGCCCTTTGCTCAATATCAGGAGATGCTGAACGGATCGGATGCCATCCTTGACCAACTCTACAGTTACACCCCAGCCATGAATTCGTTGCTTGCCATGTCAAAAGGAATCATCAACATTGGAGGTGGAGAACCTGAAAACTATGACATCTTGGGCGAGAAGGAACTTCGCCCCATTATCAACGTGTTGCCCACCTATGAAAGTTGTTACGAAGAAATTGAGAAGCTTGTGCTTCATTCTGAGCGCATCCCTCTGCTCCAAGAGCAAAGCATCGCCTATGTGAAGAAGCACCATGATTACATCAAGGTGGCGCAGCAATACATTGACTTCTATAAAACACTATAAGCCCCATATCCGATGGCAGAAGAACTCATCATCTCGGCAGGTTCGAAGGAAGAGAAGTACCGCGAACTGCTTCCGCAAATTGAGGCGGTGGTGGAGGACGAAACCGACCTCATCGCCAACATGGCAAACATCGCCAGCATGCTCCACGAAACCTTTGGCTTCTGGTGGACAGGCTTTTATAGGGTTCATCCCCCCTTGGGGGAACAGGAGGGAAACTTTTTGATTCTCGGTCCCTTCCAAGGTCCCCTTGCTTGCACACGCATCAAGAAAGGCGAAGGTGTGTGTGGCACAGCATGGGAGCGGGGCGAAACCGTCATCGTACCCGATGTCGAAGCCTTCCCTGGTCACATTGCCTGTTCCAGCCTTAGCCGCAGTGAAATCGTTGTGCCCGTGTGGCGTGATGGTCGCGTGATTGCCGTCCTTGATATCGACAGCAAGGAACTTGCCACCTTTGATGAAATAGATAAGAGATATTTGGAGGAAATGGTGAATGTACTGTAATACATAAATATAAATGAATATGGAAAGACCCTCTTTTGAACGTGTTTTGAGTATCTTCAGTGAACTCAATCGGATACCACGTCCCTCTCATCATGAGGAGCGGGTGGCGGACTATCTCTGTCAGTTTGCCCAACGTCTGCATTTGGACTTTGAGCGTGATGCGGAGAATTGTGTGGTCATTCGCAAACCTGCCACTTCTGGCTATGAGATGTCCGAACCTGTCGTGTTGCTGAACCACATGGATATGGTTTGTGTGGGGATGGCTGACCCGCTCAATGACCCCGTGGAGGCATATGTGGACGATGGGTGGATGAAAGCGCGGGGCACTTCATTGGGTGCCGACAATGGCATCGGACTCTCCATGGCACTGGCAGTGCTGGAAAGCGACAGCATAGAGCATCCTGCTTTGGAAGTCATCACGACAACCAACGAGGAGGATGGAATGTCTGGGACTGCCCAATTGTCAAAAGACTTTCTGAGGGGGCGTAAAGTTATCAATCTCGATTCGGAGGATTATGATACTATCACCACGGGAGCGGCAGGTGCCTGCTTGCAGTTCCATCATATTCCCATTCACCGCATGGCTGCTCCCAAGGCGGATTGCGGATGGTATAGCATCCGTCTGGAAGGCGGATTGGGTGGGCATTCAGGTGTTGACATCAACAAGGGGCGTTGCTCGGCTGTCGTGGCAGCAGAAACCGTGTTAGCTTGTCTTCAGAAGAAATACGATTTCAGCGTGGCATCCATCCTTATTGGAGAGGCGAATGCTTCGATAGCGTCAAAAGGTGAGATGGTCATAGCTTTGCCGAAGGACCATGCTTCATTCTCCATTTTTGATTCTTTGCAGGAAATAAACGAGTGGCTGCACCATGAATATCCTCAGGATGCCGGCATGACGTGCTCCATCGGAGCCTGTGAGCCCCAAGAAGTAGTCATCACTCCTAATGATGTTCAGGTGCTGATGGCTTGTCTGCGTCAGATTCCTCAAGGAATGGTCAGGATGAGCGACACCATGAAAGACACCGTGGAAACCTCAAACAATATCGGACGTGTCGTGACGGAAGGCGACCATATTTTTGTCAGCACGCATACTCGCAGTTTTATCGACGAAGAAATGGCAAAACTCAGTCATGAAATTGCCGCCACATTTGCGTCTTGTGGTGCCACCTCCGAAACCGTCATGTCTGCTCCGGCATGGCAAGAAGATCAGCAGTCATCTTTCTTGAAACTGACCAGCGACACTTTCCTCGACGTGTTGGGCTGGCGACCTCGCATGGTGGCAATGCACTTCGTGCTTGAGGCAGGATTCTTCGTTCAGCATTATCCTGGCATTCAGATAGCCAGTATCGGACCGCGCATCGTGGAACCTCACTCTGCCAGCGAACGGGTGGAACTGAAAACGATTGACGACATCTGGCAGGTGCTGTTAGAACTGCTCAAACGCCTGAAATGACCATGTTCTTGTATGTCATACCCCTCGACTACGGTGCAGCGTACCCCTCGGGTACACCCCACCGTACCCGAGGGGTACGACTTGGATGATTTATGGGTGATGTGTAATCCCCTCGCTCCATCATCACTGACAGATCGAGGGGTGTGTACACTTAAAGTTTAACTAATCTTTGATAAATTACTAACACGTGTGTGCTATTCGAGGCGGAAGGTGACGGGGAGGGTGTACTTCATTCTGACGGTCTGCCCTCGCTGCTTGGCAGGTGTCCAGTTGGGCATTCCGCGAAGGACTCTGAGGGCTTCTGCGTTGAGCGCATCAAAGGCTTCCTGTGAAATCTTGTTCTCCTCAGTCGCTGAGCCCAGGGCATTGACGGTGATGCCACTTTGTGCATTTTTTGTGATGATGTCTCCTGACTTTTTGACAACAGCGAAGTTGCTGAGCGAGCCGTCTTTCTCGATGACGAACTGCACGAGGACACGTCCCTGTACACCATTCTCTGTGGCAATCTTGGGATAGCGGATGTTCTGGGCGACGTACTGCATGAGGGCTGCCTGTCCACCTGGGTATTGAGCAGGTTCTTCAGTTACTTCGAAGATTGGGTCGTCGTTGTTGTAGACCTCTTGCCCTTCGAGGAGGATTTTTTTCACGGGCTTTCCGTTGATGGTGATGCTGCCGTCCTCATGCTTCTCTGCACCAGGCAGTCTGTCAATGATAGTTTCGAAGGAAATCTGATTCGCCTCTTTCAGTTTGATTTCGATAACGCCATTCTTTCCCTTGTCGCCATAGATTGCGGTGGCGGCTCCGTCTTTGAGGACGGTGATGGACTCGATGTCATCCTCATTGAGGTTGAGGAGTTTGGCGATGCTTGCATTGTCTATAGTCTTGATGTCAGCAGGGATTTTCACTTCGTGGCCATTGATGAGAACGAGGGGTTCGTCTTCAATACTGGTGAAGCAGATGATGCCGTGCTTGTCCTTGTAGTTGTACTGAGGAGTTCCGTCAGCATTCTTGATGATTTGGAAGGCTGAGTAGTTCTTGTAGTTTCTCAATTCGGCTTCAGTGGCTTGGCGTCCGTTGATAAACACATATTCAGCAGTGCATGCGAAGTCGCCGGCAGCAGGTTCCCCTTCGTGCGAGAAGCCGATGATTCTGCCATGTTGGTCTTTGACGGGATGAATGGCAAAAGGAGCATTGTCGTCAATTACAGCCTCGGCGGTTTCTTCCGTTGGGGGGAGAAGGGTTTCTTTCACTTCGTTGAAGGCTGGCACATTCGTTGTTTCCAACGTCTTCACCATGTCTTCCACGGGGTCGGTCTCAATGGGTGTGGCGAAGGTATTGATGGTCAATGCCGCCACGGGGATGGCGCAAAGTGCTTTGAGCATGAGCCATCGGTTGGAGGGTTTCTGGTACATCATAACGATACGTTTTTTGAGTGAGCCGTGATTCAGATTGTTGGTGAAAGGCTGCAGTCGATTCCCGACCACCTTCATCACGAGAAGTTGTTGATATGATTTTGCATCGATGCCTTGGTTGATGACTGCCTGGTCTGCCTCATATTCATGCACCGCCTTGAGGTCGCGACTGAGGAACCAGATGAAAGGGTTGAACCACATGAGGGTCTTCATGCCTTGGAGCAGGAGGAGGTCGTAGGTGTGTCCTAAGCGGATGTGTTCCTGCTCGTGGGTGAGGATATACTGACGACTGCTCTCATAGTCCTTCACGCTCATGACGATGTAGCGGAAAATGCTGAAGGGAGGTACGTCGTTGTTGTGCAGGATGACGGTGTTGCCTTGTGTGTCGGTGTGTCGCACACCACTGCACATGAAGCGGCAGAGTGAGGTGGCTTGCACCAATGTGAGGATGAGCATGAGGACGACTCCAGCCATGTAGATCCATGTGAGTGCTTGAATCCACGTGATGCCTTGTGCTTGCTGTGCTGTGACGATAATGGGGGGCGTGTCGTGCTCAATGTAGTTCTGCACGATGTACACCTCTTCGTTCAGGGTAGTGGGGTGGGAGGTGGTGAAGTGGAACATCGGCATGACCAGCGAAACGAGCATGATGCCCACCAGCATGCAGCGGTTGAACCTGTGGAATGTTTCTTTGCTTAGAAAGATAAAGAAACAACTGTATAGGAGTGCCAGTGTGATGGCTGCTTTGATAACGTACAACATCATGGGATTGACAATTTAACGATTTATAATGTTCTATTTGCTTTTAATCATTTCCATAATTTCCTGCAAATCCTTTTCCGACACTTCTTCCTGTTTGGCGAAGAAGGAGAGCATGGATTTGAGAGAGTTTCCGAAGAAGGTGCTCTTCACTTCTTTCATCACTCGGTTGGTGTATGCCTCCCTGCTGATGGTGGGTGTGAACACGAAGGTCTTGCCGCCTCCTTCCTGTTTGCGCGAGTGGATGAAGTTCTTGTTGGTCAGAATCTTCAGGAATGTGGCGATGGTGGAGTAGGCGGGTTTGGGCTCTGGGTACTCTTCGATGATTTCGTGGGTGGTCATCCCTTCCGCTTTCTCCCAAAGCACGTTCATGATTTCCATCTCGGCTTTGGTCAGTTGTCTTTCTTCCTCGTTTCGTTTCATGTTTATTTAATGTTTTAGATATTTTTATTTAAGTTTTTAGATTTTCTGTGGCAAAGTTAATCTAAACTTTTAAATATTGCCAAATAAAAAGCTGGAAAAATGCACACGGAACAAGAAGTTTAACTTTTTTTGTTAGATTTTCAAAGACTTTTATTAGATATTAAGATAGGTGTTCGGATTTTTTCGTACCTTTGACGCGTAAAAAATGAACTATAAATAGTAGATATATGAATACAAGGAAATTCTTTGGGGTGACGTTGCTGTTGTTGTGTGCCGTAACCCTCCAGATGAGTGGTCAGAATGCAAATGAGACTTTACGCCAGAAGTATGAGCGAATGGAAAAGGATGCTGATGCCAACCCGACTGATTGGCAGAAACAGTATGCTGTGGCACAGATGCTGATACAGAAGGACAGCGAACTGCATGATCAAGAGAAGGCAAATAAGTTCTATGAACGCATCTATCATATAGTGAGTGATATCAACGATGTTGTGCCTGATTCTGTGTATAATGAGGGCTGTTACATCCTCATGCTGAATGCCATGAATAAGAGTGACATAGAAAAAACGGTTTTCTATGCAGATGAACTCATTCGCCATGCCAAACTGAAGAATGACATACAAAACTCATTCTATATTGGTGCTAATGCCCTCATGGCTCCTATCATGATCATGCTTGAGCGTTCGGCTGGTGGCTTAGACAAACTGCTGGAGTTGCGCAAAATTATGGAAGAACGAAACTACAATGGTGTGGAGAACACCGATGCGATGCTGGCGTTCTTCTATGACCAGACGTATAGTGAGTATCGTGAATGGGTGGCAGACAAATTGATGGAAGTCACCATCGAGGGGAAACCTTATGTGTTGATTGCAATGGGTGATTGGAATGTGGAGCAGCCCTTCATGGGATGGTCTGTGGACAAGCCTGACAATAAGGTGGTGTTCGTTGACGAGAATCTGAAAGTGTATGACGATCTGCATGGCGCCATGCAGTTCAACTTCAGTTGGGACGGACAAAATACTGCCATCGTGAAAGCAGAAAACACCACGGTACGTCTCATCACCGTCACGCCAGAACGCCGCCAGCAAATGGTTGAGGCATACAAAAAGTATCTCAAGAAGTAAAATCGCTTCAAGTTTCGGATATTTTTCACAACGGATTACACTGATTTCACGGATTTTTCGTCGCAGGGGCGACGATGGCCGGGTGCGGAAAATCCGAATGGCAGGAGCCGCCGAGGCTCAAAAAAGCCGTATAATCCGTGCAATCCGTTGTGGAAAAACACTTGCGAGAGTTGAGTAAATCGCTTACTTCAGGAATTCTTTCATTGATTCGTGATAGATGTTGCCATAGCCTGCTACATTATAGAGCGTCACGTGGCTACCAATCGTGTTGATGAAGAGACGGTAGTAGAGGTCGCGCAGTGGGATTTCAGGTGAATTGATGATGCAGTCGTGCAAGGTGGCAGTGTAACGGTTGGACATCCATACGTGAAGGTCGGTATTGTAGATGTCTGCCTTTGAGGTCTCGTTAGGGTCGGCTGCCGTGATGGCGAGAATGCCGGGGATTCCTTCTGTAGCACTCATCACGCTACCAGAGTAGCAAGCCTCGGTGAGACAGAGAAGCTTGCGGTATTTCTCTCCCTGATGCATGGCTTCGAATGTTTCTCTGGCAAGTTGAGTGGTGAAACCCTCCGTACGGTCGAGCCACAACATTTGACCTGGTGAACCATGACCACTCCAGAAGATAAGCACGTTGTCATCTTTGTCGGCATGAAGGACTTCTGGCAGTTTCTCACTTTGTTCTCCGCAAAGGATGTGCTTGATGTCGGAAGGCTCCAACTGGCTTGTATGGTAGTCAATGTTCACATTCTGGTAGAGGTTATCACCATTCGGGCGCACCTGCACGATTCCCTTTTGGGGGTTGCTGGCATTGTTTGCAATGTCATCCTCCATGATGAGCACGATGTGGTCATCGTCATATCCCTGATGTCGCAGGATTTGATACATCTGCAGCACATCAGCCTGATGGCGGTAGTTGATCCATTCGTGGCTGCCAGCCACCAACAATGCCCACTTCTGGTCAAGGTCGGGATAGGTGACACCCGAGTCATCCTCATTTTTGAATTCTTGCATCTGTTCCGCTTTCCAGTTCCAGGCACCTAATGTTGCATCGGTACGGTGGGAGCCTGTAGAGGAAATGTAGTCAAGGATGATGTACCGTCCCTGGTAGAGCAGATAATGATAATATGTGGTGGAAAGCACTGAGGTGTAAACATTGTGGTCGAATGCGATGGGTCCGCAGGCACCGGCAATGTGTGCATCTGCCACTTTCCTCATGCAGCTGTTCAGCGACTGATTGTCGGATGAGGTGAGTTGGTCGATGAGTGCCCAATAGAGCATGATGACCGCATCATAGACCTGTGCGGCACCCAATGTCGGCTGTTGACCATATTTGATTTCGTAGAGAATGTCGAAGCCGGACTCTGGCGAGGCTCCGAATGTTATGCCCTCAATACCTTCAGCCTTGGTGCCGAAACGGTTCAGTACGTCAACCCCGTAGGCTGTGTCGCTGTAGAGTCGGCGCGAATGGCTGCTATTCTGCTTGAAGGCTTCTTCGATGGTTTCAATTTCTTTTGACACACATATCACCACATCGGCATTTTCCTCGGCTGCCTTTCGGCTCTCCTCAGCCAGCGTCTCTGGACGGAAGTCATGAATGCCCTTCACCTCCAACCCCAATTCTTCTGCTTGGAAACCGAACCACTCCACGAATGTCTTGCCATAGAGGGTCTCACGGTTGGCAAGCAATGACACCGTCTTTGCACCATAGTACAGCGCGCGGCTTAGCAGAATTTCGCATTGGGTAATGTCGCTTTCCACCATAGCCCACAGAGAGCCAGTGGAGGCATAAGCACGTACCAGTTCTTCGGTTGTGGCAATGGTGAGGAAGGGTTTGCGGGCAGGACAAAGTGCTGCGGCGAGTATGGCTGCATCAGCACTGAACTTACCGCCCACCACAGCCACGATGTCGTCGCGTCCAGCCAGTTCTTCTGCCAGTTCCTCCATGTTCACCCCTTCTTCGTCATACCACTCAAATTCCATCTTCACCCTCTGTCCTTTTTTCTCATTGGGTGTGTTGAGAATGTTTTGTTTCTGAATCTCGTTTACACCATTGATCGCCATTTCGATGGTTTGTTCCCAATGCTTCTGCTGCTCATGCTGCATTGGAAGCACCACAGCAACTTTTCGAACTTGCCAGTCAATATGCTCGTCAGATGCGACGTCGTTATGGTCGTTGCAAGCCATTAGCAGCAACGCCAGCAATCCCATCAGCCATTTATTTCTCTTCATATTCTTTCTCCTTCTTGATGGCAGTCTGCCAGTTGGCTTCCACACCAGCCTTCAGTTGTGGGTAGCGGTCCGCAATCTGCCAGTTGATATAGCCACTTTCCAGCCCATAGAACTGATAGCGAGGCAAGTCTTTTTGATGATACCAATTGGTAAGATGGTCGTAGAGCACAAGGTCGATACGTTTCACCATCGAACCAACAATCAGCGTTGAATAGGCACTCTGGTCGGTATCCATTCCTGCTGTGTAGATGCCGCATTCAGGGTTCTCACGCAGATAGCGATAGGCGCCCATGTTCGAACCTCCTGCCACGGCATAGATGAAATCATACTGACCATCGTAATCATACATCTTTTTATACAGTTCTGTTGGCAAGCCATAGCCTGAAAAGTTATCGGCAAGTGCTTCGGTGACAGCCGATAAACCGTCTTCTGACTGGCCAAATCCTTCTACGAAACCGTCTCGGGCATCGTAGATTGTATTGTCCTGGCCGTTGCCGAGCAAAACAAGTGGATGTTTGCAGCCCAATTCGCGGGCTGTCCGACCTGCCAACCACGAGGCACCATACATGCTGATGCCGAAAGTGCGAATCTGTTCCGTCTCGTCTCCGTTGTCTTCTGCCTCGAAAGCCAGCACACAGCGGTTGATATTCATTTCGGCGTTGGCAAATACTCGTCGGGCAATGTCAACATAGTCGGAAGAAGCAAGCACCAGAAGCCGTCGGGGAAGGCGACCTTTCTCGTCAGTCTTGTCAACATTCTCCCACCACGATGTGCAGACAGACTCCACTTCCTCCAGATTGGCGGGGGTGATGAATCTGATTGTCATGCCCTGACTGTGCTCATTCTCCATTAGTTTGATGCCACGTAGAATCTGGTCGTTGTAACTGCCGTCCCCCAATCCTGCAATAGAGAACAGCACGAGCACTTCGGATTGCACAGCCGGTGTTTCAGCGTTGGAAGTGTCGTCGTCTTTGTTGCAGGATATTGCGCAATAACCCATCGTCAGCAGCATGACTGCTACTGACAGATGGGTGAGGATATTGCTTGTCTTCATGTTGTATGATTGTTATAGTCTAACTCCGAATGCTGCATTTGCGAACCAGTCATTCAGTCGTCCGCTATTACCTTTGTGATGATAACCGAAGTTGTAGAACTGACCGTTCAGGTTCACAAAGTAGCGGTTCCAACTATAGGTGAGCGACAGGCGTGCATTGAAATTCAGTCTGATGCGGTTGTTGTGTGCATCGGTACCCATTGCCTGAATACGGTAATCCTCAGGATGCAATTCGTCTGCATCATGTTCCTCTTCATCTATTGCCAACTGACGCAAATTTGAGTCAAAGTTATATGTCTTCACTCGGTTGTAAAGCGTGACCATTGGCATTGCCATTGCGCTGATGAGCCAACCTTTGGCAGGCACATAGTTGTAGCCGTATCCGGCTCCTACATTCGCTTCCCACTGCTTGATGCGTCCTACATCATTCATGAATAGAATCATGTCTGCATTAGTGTTGTCATCGAAGCGGAAGTCCGAATAGTAGAACATGGCACCAGCCAGCCAGGAACCAGCCGACCGTTTCTGAATCACACTTTGGCGATAGGCAGCTTTATAGGAAAAACGTCGTTTGTTGAAGATGTAGTAACCGTCCAGCACCATCGTCTTGGCTTTGATGGGGGAGGCGAGAATCCATTTGTGGGTTTGGCTCTCCCATTCAGGGTCACCACCATCTTCAGGATAAAAATTTCCCTCTAATTTCACTTGAGGCTCTTTCGTCTTAAACTCATGCAGGCGGAAGTGTACACAATACCACGTGCCCGAACTACTCAACGAAAAGTCTCTACCTTTGTCACCTGCAACGTTGAAGGCATAGTGTGCTGCAAGTCCCTTGTATCCTACACGTACACCTACAGAGGTGGATACATCGGTGCGGATACGCGGCTGGCATTTCACATTACCCTCAGCACCGAAGTTTGCACCATCGATAGTCGATTTCATCTGCAGGTCAGACTGGCTGAGGTAGCTGTCCAAACTAATACGCCAGACTTGTTTTGGGTTCTGGATATAGAGCGTATCTACATTCTTTACCCACTTTTTATCAACAAAATCTTTGGCCTTGTTGAAGAGCTTGTTCTTGTCTGTACTCTCAACAGGCTGCGTTTGCGCCTCTTGGCGAGTGTTCCCCGCGTCCACATCCACGTCCAGTTGGGCATACCCCATCAGGGATGTCAGTGTCAGACAACTGTAAATGAGTAATTTTTTCATGGTCTCTCTATTTTTTGTGGTTATTCTGTTTATGGTTACAGTTTCTTTATTATTATGGCTTTTCTATGTTAGTTTTGCCACAACTTGGACAAACTTTTGCCGCTTTATTAGGGAGTTTGAAAGAGGCGCCGCAATCGTTACATACGTAAGTGGACAGAATCTTGATTTTGTTCTCGCCTTCCATGTAGTTGGGCTCGACCACCTGCAGTGTCATTTGAGGAATGCCCGTCACAGCAAATTTCACGTTGTAGTAAACACCGTCTACGTCGCCTTTGTCCACACGCACTGTTCCACGTGCGTCGGGCAACGTATAAGTGTAAGTGGCTGCGTTGCCATCATAGTTCTTTGCATATTGGCCAACTAACTTCTGAGCATCAGCCTGAGTCTCCATGCCAATCTCGTAGCAGCCCTGCTCGTTGAGTTCACCAAACACAACAGCGCCGTCCTCATCAATCAGTCGGGTCTTCAATTCCGTTACAGCCTTGTCGCCCAATTCCTTACTGTTGTTATTGTCATCGTCATCATTGCTGCATGAGATGAATACACTTGTTGCACATACCATTAAGGTTGCCAAAGAAAGAAAAAATTTGTTTGTTTTCATTTGTTTTTGATTTTTAGGTTTGACATTAATATAAATAATTGTTGTTAAAATTGCTCAAGGATTCTGATTCGCTCTGCAGTGCTCGGATGGGTGCTGAAAAGCGATTGTAGTTTGTCGAAAAAACTCTGTGTCGTTTTCTTTGGATGAATGATGTAGAGTTGGGCAATATCCTCGCGGTTGATGTGCCCTAATCCGGGGTGGGCGGAAATCTTGCGCAGGGCAGAGGCAAGGGCACGAGGATTGTGTGTCAGTTCGGCACTTCCAGCATCAGCCATGAATTCACGTTTGCGCGAGATGGCAAAACGGGTGAGGGTGGTGAGGAAGTAGGCGATGGCAGCACACACGATAGCGGCTATGATGACCACAATGATGGCGACGCCTCCTCCATTTTTTCCGTTCGAACGGCGGGATGACCCTCCGCTCCACAGAAACACACGGAGCACGCCACGGGTCAGCACCATAAGTACCGTAGAGAGGATGCCTACAAACACGATGCTGACGATGAGCACGCGGGTGTCGCGATTGCGGATGTGGGTCAGTTCGTGGGCTATCACCCCTTCCAGTTCCTCATTGCTGAGGTAGTCGATGATACCTCGTGTTAGGGTTACAGTGTAACTCTTTTGGTTGATGCCCGAAGCAAAGGCGTTCAGTTGAGGGTCTTCAATGATGTTCACCTTTGGCATTGGCATGCCGCAACTCATGCAGAGGTTCTCCACCAAGTTATAAACACGTGGATTTTCCTTGCGTTCCAGTGGCTGGGCACCTGTGGCGTGTTGAATCATTTGGACGTTGAATGCATAGGCAATCAACAGCCAGATACCTACGATGCCGGCAGCCCACGGAGCCCAACCAAGCCACACCTCATTGATGGTGTCATAGTCAAGGCTAAACAGCGAATTGCCGTAGTAATCGTAGGTCTCCCTAATGCCAAAGATGCAGCAGAACACCCACAGCATACCGAGGATGATGCACGGGAACATCAGAAGCAGCACCATGCTGTTCCAATTGTTCCGTGCTATCTGAGTATGTATGCCGACGTACTGCATGATTGAATGAGAACTGCGGATTGGACAGATTGAGGAGATTCTTATTCTAAAAGAAAATCCTCAAATCTGCTCAATTGGTGTCTCTAAAACTAAAACTTAATCTCGGGTGCTTTCTCCACTGCTGCGCGCTGAGAAGCCTCGATTTCGTACATGGCCTCCTTGTGGAAGCCAAACATGCCGGCAAAGATGTTGCTGGGGAAGGTCTGCACAGCGTTGTTCAGTTCACGTGTGGCTGAATTGAAGAAACGGCGGACGGCAGCCAACTTGTTCTCGATGTCGGCAAGTTCACCTTGCAACTGCATGAAGTTTTGGTTTGCCTTCAGGTCGGGATAAGCCTCCACTTGAATCTTCAGGCCTGCCAGAGCCGAAGTCAGTTGCTGGTCAGCCTTGATTTTGTCGTCAATGCTCGAAGCGTTCACACCTGCAGTGCGGGCTGCGGTGATGTTCTCCAACAAATCCTTCTCGTGTGCGGCATAGCCCTTCACTGTGGCCACCAACTGAGGAACGAGGTCGAAGCGCTGCTTCAGCTGCACATCGATGTCTGCAAATGCGTTCTCGCGATTGTTGCGAAGCTTTACAAGGTTGTTGTAAGCACTGATGACGAATACGACAATTACGGCGACAACCGCAATAATGATAAATGTGATAGTCATAATTCTTAAACTTATTTTTAATGGAATATAATAGTTGTTTATACTAGTATTTGATTGGTCGGAAATGTGGTAGGCGAGGGTGCATCGCCTTTATTTACGATACAAAGTTACGATTTTTTTTTCGAAACCACCAAATATTGATGCGTTTTTTTTCGTTTTTTCCTGAAATTCGGGTGTCGAAGGCGCAGAGGGAGTCAACACGATACAAGAAAAGACAGGGCGTTTTGGGTGTCATTCTATCAGCACATCATCGGGGATGTCACTGGCAGAAACATCGTTGAAAGACCAAAGACAATGCTCGTCCTTGAGTTTCTGAACCAAACTGTATCTTAGCGCATCGTTTGCCATCTCAGTTTTTTATTTGGTTGCAAAGGTAGTGTAAAAATGACAATCTAACCATCTAACTTTCTAACTTTCTAACCAACAAAAATGCACCTCGTCGTCTGAACGAGATGCACCAAAGTTCGATAAAACAGTAGATTATGCTTGAGGGGAGTCTGCACCTACTACTGCATCCTCAATAACACTTTCCTCATGATAAGTAGGTGAGTTTTCAATCTCCAAAGTGAAGAACCCATATTTAGGTGTCATGGGTATGAAGCCGAAGTTCATCAATGCTTGGAGGTATTCACTCAACTCTTCCATCACCCGAGTACCTTCCTTTACATAACCATCTGTTGTGGCTTCAGTTCCTACTTTTATAACATTAGCCACGTTTAGGTTTGAACCTGTAAAGTGCATTGTTTGCCACGTGGAAACACCCTTGATGACAAACCTAAGGTCTAAGTCCACATCAAACACCCACTTCATGGGGTATTGACCCGTTGGGATGCAATATTTCATCCTTTGGGTTGGTGAGAGTTTTTTCCAATCTTCAGGCACTTGGATTCTCTCTACTGTCCGTATCACCATATCCTTTTGGAGGTCGGTGTCTTTTATGCGCATCGTACCAAACACACCATTTTGGTTGTACGATTCTCTAATCAGTTTTATTGTTATCATTGTTTTTCTTTTTTAGGGAAAGCCATATCATAGGCTTCTCTGATTATACTTACAGATAGATAGTCACCGCCATTCTCTACAAAAGACATGGCTGCCACCAAACGGCAGGCTTTATCTTTGAACTCACGGCATTCCACGTGTATGCAATCATCTGCCTCCAAGCCAGAGTAACTGCACACTCGTTGCAAGTAGGCTGCCGTGTTATTCTCAAACGGAGGTGCCCATCTGCATATTATATCCTTGATGGTTCGCAAGTTGTAGCGATAGCCATAGGTGTAGAGCAGCCGAAATGCTGCTCTTAACCCATGCTTGATGTCGATGAATTTTGCGAATGCGCCATCATTGCCACACTGACCTACCCATCTGTCATTTCCGCTTTTTCGGATATTGAGGGGATTGCAATTTCTAATCCCCCTTGGTATTTTCTTCATTTTCTTTTTGTTCATGGTCTTCCTCCTTTTTGGATTTCTTTATATTACTAAATAACGAAACGAGTTGGCTGAGTAGCAGAAGTATTGTTTCTATAGTCTTTATATTTATTTTCGGTTTCATGTCGCTTATTGTTTTTTGTTGTTCTTGATTTTCACGTATGTGTCACCTCTCTTTTCAATCAGTTTGTTCTTGTACCAAAGGCAAATGACCGACTTGACAGGTGACTTCACGAATGCTCTCTGCAATGCCACACGCAAATCCGTCTTTGTGAAGGTGTCACCCATCTTCTCGAACACGGCATTGTGAGGTGTGTTTTGCTTGTGAGCACTCTCCTGCAACTCATTGTACCTTTGCCCGAATTGGTAAAGCGAGTTTCGCAAATCGACCGTGCAGAACCACAACACAAAGTCGGTGATGATTTTCTGCTCTCTCTTTCCGATGGAGTTGTAGAGTGCATGGCACACCATCGCCAAACGGAAACCTTTCACAGCAGCACGTCTTCTGAACACATCCCTTGCCGCATTCAGCGTTGCAGCCGCCTTGATGCGTTCCTGCTCCAACCAATCCAGCAAAGGCTGATAGATGTACTCCATGTTGATGTACTCAAATGGTTGGAATTCGTACTGCCAAGGCACTACCTTGTCAAAGTCCTCATCTTTGATGTCAATGAGTTCCTGCTTGTCAAACTTCAATGGCATCTTGTAGTTCTTCATCTCCAACTTGTTGAGGATGTTGTCTATTTGCAGTTGGTCAGTCTTGCTAATCTTCTTCCAGGGTGTGAACTTGGCATAGGTCTGATTCTCAATAGGGCAGACCGAGAAGCGTGTGACCAAGCCATCCTCCACATTCTTGAAGAAGCGGTCAATCTGGTCTTGCGTTCCCGTGAAGAGCAGGTTCATGAACATCTGCACCTCACCCTTGAATGTGTTGACGCTCTTATAGTATTGACCATAGTAGCCATTGTCCCATGTGACACGCCACAAGTCCGACTTGTCACCTCCGCTGGTGCGGTTGCTCTTGTTGAATGTGTCCAACTCTTCAGCCTCAATATACATGTGGTGACCTTGGTTGTTGCGCATCTTAGTCAGCAGTTCAGGCACGGAGATAAGAGGTTTCACAATGCGGACACTTACCTTTGGTTGCTCTTGACCTTTGTCGTTTGCACCTTTCTTCTTTTCAGTTTCAGCCCACAACTGCTCTCTGGCATTGGCAAGTTCGTCACGGTCACGCAGGTTCTGCAAGAGAACAGAGAGCCGCTTGATAAACGACTTACCTGATGATGGAGGTGCGAAAAGCAGGGAAATGAACTCTGTGCTTTGCTCTGAGTCATCAAAGTAGGTGGCACGGAGGTGAGAGGTAAGTGTGCCAAGGATGGGGAGCAGGGCAATGACGGTAGGCACTTTGAAGTCTTGTGGTGCAGCGTTGACATATTGACGGAAGATTGGTGGTAGTTTGGGCATGGGTGGCAATGGCTCACTTTTTTCTTCCTCTTCGGGTGGCATGATGTTTCGCTGAGCCAGCATGTTCCTATCTCTCAGCCAAAAGTACAGACGAGAATCAATTTTCGTTGTGCGGTTGGATGAGCAGAGGCTCACACATTGTGACCATGTTTCTTCTACTGGGCGGTCAAATGAAGGCAGGACTGCATGGACAATTTTGGGGTCATTATTGCAGATGTTGCGGAAAAGCACAATGAGGTCATTATACACGATGTGTCTTGTACCCTCAGCTGGCTCACCTCCTGTGCTTTCAATGAAGTCAGCCACAATGTCCTTTACTCGAAAGCCGTTGTACTCGAAGTCCTTGTACTGCTCATCAGTTGCCTCCACATCACCAATCTTCCTTTGAACATTTTCCGTTTTAGAAATAGTTCCAGAATATTGAAACTTCTTCATTGCCTCTATGCTCTGAGGTGGCACATCATCAAACAAGCCTTGGCAGTAGATGATGTAATCGGCAGGCACAAGATAACTCAATCGTGACAAGTCTTTGCAGGCAGGGTCAACTTCACCATAAGCGGCTAAGCCTAATGTTTCGGTGCATCGCTTGATGGTTTCCTCCATGCCGTCAATGTGGCAATGCACAAGCAGGCGAAGACCTTTGCCTGAAGGTGTGATGTGAATAAGCACCACGTGCAGCCTCTCCAACTCAGGCTTCATCTTCTCCACCCATCCAAGCATCTCCTCCCGACTAAGAAACTCGCCGCATGGCACTCCCTCCCCCTTGGGGGAGTCGGAGGGGGCTCTATCGATGTCTATCATGACAACTCCCGTGGGGGTGCAGTTCTCTTTCTTTCTCGTTTTGTCGCCAATATTGCCCATCGGCATCATGGCAGGAAGGTTCTGCTTTAGCGACTTATCTCCAGTCTCAGCCAATTTCTTGCAAATATGAAGGATTGGCTTGGTTTCTTCCAGATAGTTATACATATCTGAAAGAGATTTCCATACGGTCGTAGGTCTGACCGCTCTATTGTTCTGAAATATTTCTATCTGCATTAGTCTAATTTTTTGAAGTGACAACCATATAGTTCCATCTCGCAACAGAATGCATTACAAATACCATTGTGTTCTTCTTTGTAATCGCACATACTGCATCCCTCAATGATAGGGGCAAATGGCTCGTCCTCTACTGCCTCGTAGCGAACTCCGTTTACTTCAATTACCTGTCCTTTTGGCATACCCATATCACAACATGATTTGAATGTCCCACACCTTAATGCGCTGATACAATTTGCCCTGATACTCGCTAACCGAAAGACCTAAAACCACATCAACACGTGACTGCTTTTTGCAGAGGTCATCAATCTTGGCAATGTAGTCGGGGTTGGCAGCGTTCAATTCACCCACGATTTCGTCACTTCGCTGAGTGCCTTGCTTGTCGAGGTAGGGGATACTAATCACAATTGGGTAGGAAAACATCTTTGAGTGTTCCTTGGTTTCCCATTCTCTTGGGACACCGATTTCTTTGATAAAACCTTGTACGTTCATATGCTTAATTTTGAATTATGAATTGATAATTTTTTTAGGAGTTAAAGGGATTTGAAGGGAAGTTATCGCGGTCTTGACCGCTTGGAAGTTAAAGGGACGAATGTCATTGCTGATGAGTATCGTCCTTTCCATTCCTTTTAACTCCCTTTCCATTCCTTTCGTTTCACTTCTAAAGAGTTTGTTTTGGTTAATACTATTCTTGTTTCATGCCCCACATGAACACGATGGCAATGAGGATGCACATGGTGAGCGTGAAAGCGGCATCTACTAAATCTTGGTCAAAATGGATACTCATTTCAGATAGGTCATTAATTGTGATACGATAAAGTTCATTTTTGATAAAGCCTGAAAAGGTGTGAAACCTTTTTTGTCGAACTTGACTGCCACCTTGAAAATTTCCTTGCTCTCGTAGATGGTGAAACTTTCATGCTCCAGCACAATGTGCATGTTGGATGGCTTTGTCCCTTTTTGTTCGGGTCGGAACTGGATTTCTCCATACTCGTTCACCCATGCTGTGCCTCGGTATTTCTTCCCTGGCTCTAATGTGATTTTTTTCATTTTTGGGGTTGGTTTTTAGTGATTTTTTCTTAAGACACAGCAAAGGTACGGACATAAAAAAAGCGGCGGAATCGAAATTCCGTCGCTGCTCAGTTTGTGAGAGTTCTGTGTGGAGTTTTACCCCCTTGTGAGAGTTTTCACCCCCTCACCCCCCATTTTTGTGAGAGTTTGTGAGAGTTTTGTGAGAGTTTTTTCAGTTTTCAATCATATCCAGCATCTTTTCCGCAATCTTCACATAATCCTTAAATCGCTTCCCCTGCACAGGCGCATTCGCCTCATTCCACATCGCCACAGGCTTGGCAAAACTCTGTACCGCCATCCGTTGCAGTTCCACCCTCGTAGGCAAGCATTCATGCTCGGGCACTTCGCCCTTCACCAACTCGCAGAACGTGCCGAAATCCTCCTCCTTCACCACCTTGCAGTCAGCCAGCACACGATAGACCGCATACCACTGGCGACCCACCTTCACCAGCGGAGCCACCCCCCGAATGGCACGAGCCACCTGCTCAGGCGACACCGCCTTCATCTCCGGCTGTTTCTCCTTCGCCCTGCTGATAATCCTCATGCAAGTGCGGTAACTCGCACGAGGGGCGCATTTCGTCACCTTCTTCACCACACCCACAATCGTCACCCTCTCATAGTCCTCCAGCCGGATAGGCTCATACGCCTCATTCTGGGGCACCAGCCACGGATGCCCCGTTTCGTCCTCACAATACGTCTTGATGGTATAATCCCCATCCAGCCACACCAGCACCGTGTCGCCATCCATCGCCTGCACCTCCGTCACCACCTGCAGCACATCGCCCTCCTCAATGCCAACCCCCTTCATCGAATCCCCCTTCGCCTTCACCACAAACTCAGGCTGCATCGACAGGAACTCCTTCGGCAGCATCATCGTCTCCTTCACCACATCGCCCACACCATTCGGCTGGCCACACATCACCGCATTGTCATAGAACGGCACAGGCGAGTCGCAAACCATCGGCTGCCAACCCTGACGCTCCAAATCCTCCAGCAACCTCTGGAAATCCTTCTTGTCCGATTTTTTCATACGAAATCAAGCCGCAGTCAAGAAAACGTCTATTTCCTTATGTATATGGAGGCTTTGTAGGGGATGCCACTATCGTTAATTCCTGCACCTTGAAAACACAAAGATTTATCTTTTGTATCAAAAACAATAGCAAGAGATGTCCCATCAGCATCCGTTAGGGTCACAACATCTCCGCTAACGTGATATGTTCCATTTTCTTCATATCAGTTCATGACACCATTGTCATCCTTTTTGAATGCACCCATTCTCAAATGTCCCCCATCTTGGAAAGTGAATTCAAAATAGGATTGTGAATATTGTCCCGTTTTACTAATTTCAACCTCTGCACTTTGACCACCATATTGACTTCCTTGAGCATATACTGTAGCCTTATAACTGTGCCAAGTACCAACAATGTAACTGTTCAAATCAAAGTCTGCATTGTCATCATCCTTACTGCATGAGGCAAATGTTGTTGCCATCAATGCCACGAGCATAAAGATGCTCAAATTCTTTAGTTGTTTCATAATATTCCACCCTTATTCGTGTCGGGCACAACTGTTAATGTTTACACCTATTCATTAAATGCATTGTTTCCCAAATACTTTCGTAAAATCTTATCCTTTTCCTTCATTACTTGCTTCCATATCGTTTGACGAATATCTTCAATCCAATGTTCCTCAATTGCGACTCTCATAATTTTGTCAAAGAAAATTTTGTCTTGTATTTTTTCCGCTCTATCTTTCTCCTCTTTTGAAGCATGTTCGTCATGTAATGTTTCCAAAATTTCACATGGAACATCACCAATGTCACCGATATATTGGTTATTCTTGTAGAATGAACAAAATGTGGTTTCTTCCCCCTCTGTTTCAAGGTTGTATTCTTTGAATTTATATCCAAACCAGATTCTCCGCTCTTCCTTCGTCAGTTTCTCTCTGGTAATACAAAGTTTCGTTCCTATCGATTCCAGTAGTTCTTTTACATATACAATACTTTCGTCCCAGCGGTCTTTCCTATATATTTCATACCATCTTTCCTGAAGCAGAAGTTCTTTTGGAGTATATATTTTTCCACCTTCTTGCACATTATACCCTTTTCCACTTGCTGTCGTACAATCATAGTGCTTTATCCATTTCCTTTCAGCCTCATCAAGCATGTTAGACAACTTTAAGCCCTCATTGTCCTCTACTTCAATCGTCTCTATTGTTTCGCATTGGGGCTCACCGTATTTTGCTATCGCAACTTCACAAAGAGTCCACCTTTTGGGGTCTCTAGAGGCACCCATGTGTTGATAGTGCCTTTCCCTCACAGAAACAGAAGTCTGCCCGATATACACCTTCCCATTGGGAAATGTGTATTTATAAATGTATCCCCTTTTAGACATATAACTGATGTTTCTTTATAAGTCGTTGTAATTATCGACCATAATCGTTGAGTATTGCTGAATATCTGAATATGTGATTCTTATTGTTTGGTCTTTGGATATAGTCATGAAAATATTTCCGATAGCAACTTCTTTATTCACATAAGAAAACTCTTTCGACACCATCATCCCCTTGATCTCAAATTCGCATTCATACTTGCATTTTCCGTTTACTACGGCCAGCCTTCTTGTATTCTTGAATCTTTCCATGACGGGCTGCTATCTTCATGCCAATCCTGTCTTGTACACCACATCGCTGACCGCCCATGAGCAGATGCCAGATGTCAAGCAAAAGCGATATGAATGGGGGCTTTCTTTTCATATTTCAACCGTTTCATCTTTCTCTTCCTCCAATTCCAACGTCTTTTCATCCTTCCATGTCGCTCCCGTGATGGTGATATTCATCGAGGCAACGGGGATGTTCTGCATGATTTTGTATTAGATCTTTCATAATGACTTTGACTACAAGTTTTTTATCACATAAATATTCTTTTTCTCTTTCTCAAAACAATTGTCTTATTCTCCAGCAATTATATCCGCATACTTCATTTTGAATTCATCCGACTGGGAGAAAATATCATCAAGCGTTGTATTAACTTCTTCTGAATAAGAAGCAAGGCTCCCTTGAGGATTGCTTGCCAATCTCGATAAAGCACTAACTCCCTTTGCCATTTTCATAAAGTCATCGTAACATTCCTTGCGACTATTTGGAACATCCTTTATTTTTGCAGCCTCTATCTGCATTCTCTCCTTATGCACGGAAATGGAATCAAATAATCCTTTCTCCTCATAATCTGAATATACAGATTGTACGGCATTATTAATATCATCCTGATTATATCCATAATTATCTGAGAAAATGGCATCATTCCATGCATTGACGACACCTTTGCATACTTCAGAACTCATATTTGCGGTTATAGCCATTTCTTGAAGTCCTGCACGCAAATGTTGATCAAATTCATTCTCTTTGTTTACGCATGATGCAAACATGACCATGCCCAACATCATAAAGATTGTCTTTTTCATATTATTCATTTTTTAATCATAAACCGTTTCATCTTTTTCTTTCCCCCAAAGGGGGGCATACATATTTTTTCCTTTTTTTTCTTTGTATCAAAAAATTTGTTTACCTTTGCAGCCAGAAACATTAAAGATTGATTTCATGACCCAGATTGTATTGAATGTTGAGGATGCGAACCTCGTGCCAAGCCTGAAGCAGATCCTGCTTGCTATCAAAGGGGTGACCATCGACAAGTTGGTGACGAGCAACCCTGCTGCCGAAGCGGAGAAGGCTTTTATCACTGACACCATCACTCGTGGATTCAAAGATGCTCAAGAGGGAAGGTTTGCAGGCAAGAATCTCACATCCCTCGACACACTGGTTCAGGAACTCCGTGCTGAGGTATAACGAACAATGGTGACATTTAACTATACCGAAGAGTTCCTGCGTCAGGCTAAGCGACTGGCAAAACGCTACAGGTCGCTGGCTGATGATATTGACGATTTGCAGCAGGAACTGATGAAGAATCCCAATATTGGCGACTCTCTCGGTGGTGGGAAACGTAAAATCCGCCTTGGAGTCAAGAGCAAGGGCGGCGGAAAACGTGGAGGCCTGAGGGTCATCACGCTCAATGTGCTGGTTGAAGCCACTGACACATGCGTCAACTTGCTCACCATTTATGACAAGAAAGAAATTCAGAATGTGTCTGAAAGATACATCAATCAAATCATTCGCAACCTGTAGATTGCATTCCTTTTCATTTTTTTCATCTTTCACTTCCCCCAACTCTATCGTCTTTTCATCCTTCCATGTCGCTCCTGTGATGGTCACATTCAACGAGGCAACGGGGATGTTCTGCATAATTTGGGAATAGGAGGGGTCTTGCTGCAAGGATGGATATGCTTGGGTGAGACGCTGCACCTTGCCGATAAAGCGGATAATGCTGTCGGTTTTGGCGCTGTCTAACTTTTCCGATTCAACAAGGTAGGTCTGCATCAGGTAGTGGAGATAGTCGGAATAATCTTCGCAACTGCCCAACGTGACACTTAGGCACAAAAAAATACCCACCAGCAGGGGTAAAACCCTTGCATGGCAGGTACGAAAATGAATAGTGAGAAAATTTATAGACTTACACGCTGACGCAACAGGGGGGGTATTAACCTCTTGTTATTCAGTGTGTTATATGTTTTGTTAGTTAGAATCATACTTTGGTTTCAGGTTTTGATATTGCAAAGTTACGCCTTTTTTTCCATACGAAGAAATGATTGACAAGATTATTTTTTTGTTTCGGGTTGTCAGAAAGTTAGAAAAGTTAGAAAGTCATTTTGTCATTTTTCAAATTGCCGTGGGGGATACTAATAGGGGGGAGTAAGTAATAATATATATATTATATATTATTTTATTATATATATTATATATTATATACACGCACGGAGCAAAAATGACAATCTAACTTTCTAACTTTCTAACCCCCATCGCAACGACTGAAAAATGAGTGTCGCACTGACAGACGGTTGACTTCCGCACACACTGATGGGTGACTTCCGCAAAGACAAACAAATGATACTCGCACAGGCATGCGTGTGTGCGGAAATCATTCGTGCGTGCGTGCGACTGTCATTTGTCGGAGAGTGCAGAAGTGAAAAAAAATCGCTTACGGAACAAAAATAAATCGCACTTCTATTGACAGCCATATCCCTACTATAGTAATTTTGCATTGTTTTTCATTGTTTAACCCTTTAACCAATTTTTGTTATGGCACTTATTGTACGAAAAGCAAAAACCCGCCTCACCTTCCGAGAGGATAAGCCAGAAGTGCATGTTATGCGTCGTCTGATTTATCCAAAGGTGACAGGCAAGCAGTTGGTGCAGTATGCATCCAATGCTGCAGGCATCCCACCTGCTACGATGCAGGCATGTATTGAAGCCATCGTTCAGGCAATCTACTACTATGCCATCCGTGGCATGCGTGTGACCTTCCCTGAGTTCGGAGGTTTCTACCTGCAAGTGAGAAGTAAAACGGCAAAGACCGAAGATGGTATCTCTGCCGATTCGTTCACCTACACGGGTCTTGCGTTCCAGCCGCTGGGCGACCTGCGCAAACTCATCTCCGACACCAACGTGGTTGTGCAGACTGCTGTCTATAGCAACCAAGCGGAGGGAAAGAAGACTCAACCATAAAAAAGAAAGGAGTTTATTATGGCAAGCAGTTCAGCAGCAGCACTCTTGACTACCAAGGGCAGTACGGGAGTAATTTCATGGTTCAAGCGTCAAACTCGCTTGGGTTTCCGAGAGAACAAGGACATTGTGTTCAAGGCACAGGTTGTGCGTGGTCCAGTGGTAAAAGGCGATGACTTGATTGCCTACGCTGCCAATGCGGCTCACGTGCCTGAGTCAACGGTACGCATGGCAAAGGAGGCACTTTTCCAAGCCATCCTCTACTATTGTGCAAACAGTCATCCTGTCGAAATACCAGGTCTTGGCTCTATCGGTGTGAGCATCCGCACGAAGACCTCCAAGACGGAGACAGACCTTTCTGCTGACAATATCATGCAGAAGTATCTCCGCTGGTATCCGAAGAAGGACATCCGTGTGGCTGGCACAATGGCTAACCTCAAGTTTGTGGAGAACAAGGAACTTTCCAAACTTGCCATTGCGGCAGGTCCTGACTGGAAAGAACCTACCCCTGAGCCAGAGCCTTAACTTTATGTGGCAGCCTAAGGAGATATTAGCATCAGTGGCACTCATCGTTGCATCGGTGCTGGCAGTATGGGGCATGCTTCTACCACCCATAGGAGATGTAGAGCAAAACTTGCTCATCCTCGTTGCTCAGTTCCTTGTGTTTGCTGCCACGTTGTTAGGCATTGGCAGTACCTTTGAAAGGTTTCTGCTACGGATGCAGGGAAAAGGCAACCAGAAATGAGAACTTCGATAATATCGTGCATTGTGATTAGTGAAGAGAGGAAGTCGAGATGACTTCCCCTCTTTTTTGGTTCATCCGACAAATGCATAGGTAATCAACAAATAAAAATATTGTTTTGAGATATTTTTACTAGATAATAATTTGGTCCGTTTCCATTTTTTTGTATCTTTGCACCAAAAATCTAACTTAAATTATGAAGAAGTCTCTTTTCACCCTGCTATTGTCTGCTATGGTTATGGCAGGATATGCACAAGATAAGTC
>Ga0256404_1001863_pt1 | contig 48803 bp, 39 predicted proteins | sample RumenRJG_01DNA_FD_185990 | JGI IMG/M metagenome (GOLD analysis project Ga0256404, IMG submission 185990) | Bovine rumen microbial communities from Lethbridge, Alberta, Canada - RJG_01 | ecosystem: Host-associated > Mammals > Digestive system > Stomach > Rumen | place: Canada: Alberta | collected... | reverse complement strand
CTTAACCTCTCTCAGGCGAGGTCTTCGGTGTACGTACACTCCCGCGAGAAGATAGGCGGAAGGACGGTAGCCTTAGGCTGCTACGAGCTCTGTGTTGTCTGCAATTACTTGCAATTCCCCGTTTTTTAAGGAGGCACAACGAGGATCCTCCACCCGCTTTCCCGACCTCAGAAGCCCCGTCGAAACCGGTACATCCCCAGATCTGGAAAAAATAGCTTCGGCCACACAACACTTGTGACCGAAGCATTTTAGCTTATGCGTGATTATACAGTCTCGGCGGCGAAAATCAAGTTTCTTCGTCGAAATTCAGATCCTTGGTAACATCATAGGGCTCAAAGCTCTGGCTGATGATCTCCTGAGCTTCCTTAAGTTCAGACTCGTCTGCGACATCGTCAGATACATAAGGCTCAGGTTCGATAGGTGTTTCAGCATAACCTGTGTTGTAAGGATCAAGTCCGTCGAACTTCTTGTAAGGATTGTTGAGGATCTCTGTGCCGCAATAGAAACACTTGGAAGAGAAGGGTTTGTTCTCCATCTTCTGAAGTCCTTTGCCACAGTTGGGGCAATTAACGACGTTCTTAAAATCTGTTCTCTTCTCAAGAAGTACTGCTTCATTAAGAGCTTTATCGAGCTCATCGTTTGTTGCACCCTTTTCTTTAAGTAAGATCCAGAATGCGTGGAGAAGGTAAGTCTGCTTCTCTACCTTACGTCTGAGTTCTTCAACTTCTTTAATTGACTGATACTCATTCTTGAGCTCAACATCTTTGCCCGGTTCTTTAAGACCGTGAAGAAGCTCGTCAGCTTCATTAACATTCTTGAGCTTTGCCATATCCTTGATCATGTTAGGATCGAAATCTACCATTGCAACCTACCTCCTCAAATATGAATTTTTTTGACCAACTGATACTAATATATCAAACTTTTTGTATTTTCAAACGAAAATCGGTTACTTTGCTAAAAACTCTGAAATCGCAACGGCTACCTTGTAGGGAGTATCCTCATTCGCGATGAGAGCATCGTCCTCGCTGTTGCTTATATAACCTATAACAAGCTGATAGGATCTGATTGAATCTGCGTAGTTAAGGCCGGTATACATCTTGGATCTGATGACACCCAGAGAAGTGGAGCCTATCTCTTTTGCGACCATGTCTGCAAGTTTTTTGCCTTCTACTGTTGAAGAAGAGAGATACTTGCCTGAGTCAGGGATATATACTTTGACACCTTTTTTAGTAGCGTCTTCTATTCCATCAGCATGAAGTCTGATGAAATAATCTGCTTTGTTGTCAGTAGCTATTTTCGCGCGCTCGATATTGGAGATGTTGGCTTCATTGGTATCTCTGGTGAGGATAACTTTGGCACCGCACCCTTCGAGGTACTCTTTGACTACAAGAGCATATCTTAACGTGATCTCATATTCCTTAGCGCCAGTATCTACGCCGGTAGCACCTGTTGTAGCCTTATCCTTTTCTGCTGAAGTCTTGGGGATGGCATTCTCAGGTTCGGTATTGGCTTCTGCCTGGTGACCGGGGTCGATAACAATAGTCTTACCCTTAAGATTCGGATGGTCGTCCTTAAGCGTAATCGGTGTGGGCGTAGGAGTAGCAGGGACCGGTGTGGGAGTGTCGGTAGGGAAGTGCTTGGGAGCAGGACCGACAATGTCATCAGTCTCCACCGCGGTGGATATCGTATCAGAAGGCGGCATTCCGAACATCTCGTTGAACTTGCCGTCGATCCTCTGCTTATTGAAAAGATATACGATATAGAACAGACCGATAATAAGCAGTGCGGAAAGTAATCCGACAGCAACGCTCATGTAAGGATTCTTGGGTTCGGCGGGTTCTTTTGGTTCTTCGATCTTCTTTTCCGGGATCTCGATATTAAGTGATTCCTCATAGGAAAGATCATCAAGATCGATGTTCTCCTCCCTGGGCGGGAGATCTTTTCTTACCGGGATCTTCTTGCGGGGAGTTTCCTTATGAGAGATTTCCTTATGGGGCATCTCTTTATGGGGAGCCGCTTTTTGAGGAACAGCCTTCTTTACGGGTGCATTATGAGGAATGGGCTTCTTGTTTACCGGTCCATTCTTTGATGGAGCAGCTTTATCGTTCCTGTCCTTTTTAGGTACAGGCTTCTTTTGAGAAGGCACATTGCCTTTGACAGGTTCTTTTCTGTCAGGAGATTTCTGCTGTCTGTTATCGTACTTCTTTACAAAGTCGTTGATAAAGACTTCGCGTTCGGAGGATGGCATATCGTGAAGACGGTTATAGAGGAGCTTCCTTTTATCAGAAGGGAGCTTGTCGATGATCTTCTTGAATTTGTCGAGATTGTTGCCTGGCATTAGAATCCTCCGCTAAGAATATAACACTCTTTATTTTTTAGACAAAACTTTTAATTAGGCATATTTAGAAGAGATATCCTTAGTCTTTGTCCGTCGAAAACATGGCGCCGAAAGCATTTTCGGAATTGTTCAAAAAACAGTATTGAACAATAAACAGTAGTGTGCTATAAATGGTAGTGACGGCGGGGGCGCTAAGGAATAGGGGGCGCCCCCAACCCCCGTCAAATCGGAATGAAAGGGGATTTGCCATGAACAGCCAAATCAAGAAGGGCATTCTCGATTTGTGCGTGCTGGCCTTACTCGAAAAGGGCGACAGTTACGGCTACGACCTCGCAGGTAGCCTCGCACGCAAAGTCGAAGTAGCAGACGGCACTGTTTATCCGATACTGCGTAAGCTCGCTTCTGAAGGTGTGGTATCAACATACTTACAAGAATCTCAGAACGGGCCGCCGCGCAAATACTACCACCTCACTGATGCAGGACGTAACAAGCTGAACAGCGAGCGTGAGGAGTGGATCAAGTTCTGCGGGGAAGTTAACGGAATATTGGAGCGAGAGACTGGAGGAAAGGCTGATGAATAAGACAGAATATCTTGCAAAGCTCACAAACGAGCTTGGTCACATGCCTTATGGTGATGTTAAAGACATCATCCAATCAATGGAAGAACACTTTGATGAAGGTGTCAGCGAAGGCAGAAGCGAAGAAGAGATCGCTGAAAGCCTTGGTGATCCCAAGGAATTGGCTGCTGAATTCAAGGATGGTGCTAAGTTCAAGCAGATCATGAAGAAGCGCAAGCTCTCTGATAACTTTAAGGGACCTGACGGAAGAGGCAGGATCTTCGTGATCATTTTCAACTGCTTCGTAGGAATCGAATGCTGGCTTCTCCTTTTGGCAGCCATCATCGCAGCTGCTATGTGCCTTGCAGGTGACGCGGCTATTATAGGTCTGATCCTTGCTGGTCTCATTTTCGGATCACTTGCAGAGTTCCTTGTACCTTTCATTTTCCTTATAATCACACTTGTTTGTGTCGGAATTTTCCTTGTAGTATTGCTTTGGCTCGGAATCAAGTACTATGCAAAGGGACTCAAGGCATACATCAGATGGAATAAGAACGTTTGGAATTACGGCTTAGGGGAGGACTGATCATGAGTAAGAAAGATATTAAAGCATTGATTACCGGCGCGATTGCTCTTTTCCTCGCATGTTTCTTCGGAATCATCACGATCGTTCTTTTCGCAGTCAAGCTTGGCGGCAAGGCCATGGAATATGACTGGAAGGGTGCTTTCGGACAGGTTACGGAACAGATCCAGGGCACCGGAGATAATTAAGTTCAATCGGTAAGTTTTTGGGATAGGGGTAGAAGTGGAGGCTGTCTTGTATAATAAGGCAGCCTCACAAATTTTAAGGTGGAGATAATTATGGAAAAAGACAGTGAACTCGATTCCAGGATCGGGCAGATGCTTCAGGCGGAAAAAGATAATGTCATCCCACGAATGACAAAAAAGGATTACATCATAGCAGCGGTCATTACAGTGATCTCTCTTATAGGAATTATAGGGGGATTCTTCTTATGAGCCGGAAACATGATGTCAACAAAGAGATCGAGAATGAAGTCTACTGCGGAACATTGCCGGTTCTGCCCAAAGAGCGTAAATATGGATTCATCGATGCTCTCTTAGTCCTTTCGGGATACTGCATCGCGACATGGAGTTATACGCAAGGTTCTTATCTTGCAACGCTTGTAGGATTCAAGCAGCTTTTGATAGGCGCTTTCCTTGCAGCGATCTTCATGCTCATGATCTACCAGCTTCCGGTAATCCTTTCAGTAAGATACGGCATTGATATATGGATCTGGCTGAGAAGTGTTTTCGGAACAAAGGGTGTAAGAGTTGTAACGGTAATAATCATCATAGTTAATTTCCCGTGGTATGCAGTGTGTTGCGAACTGTTCGCAGACTCGATGGAGAATCTTCTGGGATTGTTCGGAATACACCTGTTCAACGGGGCACATCTTGTATTAAGCCTCTCCTGTGTTGTTATCGGTACGGTTATCGCATTAAGAGGTGTAGGAACTATCACATGGACTACCAGGATCCTGGTTCCGCTCCTTCTTCTTGTAGGCGTTGCTGTAGTTGTTGTCGGATTCACATCCGTGCCTATGGATGTCATCTGGAACTATCAGCCTGAACTTGCAGGAGATGCGGATAAGACAGTCAATTATGTCCTTAATATAGAAGCGAACTTCGCATTTGTTATAACGCTCGTCGGAGGAATGGCCGAAGTTCCAAGGCTTTGCAAGTCTGAAAGATCCGGCTACTATGCAGGCGTGCTTGGCCAGGGCGCAGCAGGTTCTTTTTTCGTCGTAGTCGGTGCAGTCATGGCTATCGCTATGCAGTATGTAACCGGCCAGATGGTAGATGATCCTACGCTCATGATGGCTACGCTTTCAGCACCTATCCTCGGCTTGTCATCACTCCTTCTCGTAGCGTTCGCGAACATCGGAACGCAGGCAGTCGGATCTTATATCTATGGCGTAATGCTCAAATCAACGTTCAAGAAAGCATCTTACAAGGTGCTTGTACTGATACTTGGTGTCTATGTAGCGCTTCTTTGCGTATGGGGAAAGATAACAGAATACTTCGGGAGCTTCCTTACGATCAGCGCATGTGTATATGCTCCTCTGGCAGCACTTCTCTTTGTTGACTTCTTCTTGGTAAGAAAGCAGAAGATCGACCTTAAGAGTGCTTATGAAGAGGAAGGCCATAATGCGTATAAATACACTCACGGTTTCAATATCGTCGGTGCGGTATGCCTTGCTCTGGGCTTCGCATTTTCGCTTCTTATCTACGATCCTGTTAAATCAGTCATTCACAATAAAGTCCTGTTCATGCTGACTCCGACAGGTGCTTCGCTGTTCTTTACTGCGATCCTTTACTATCTTCTCTGCAAGCTTCCGCCCATCAGAAGATATGTAAGAACTGATACATACGCAAGTCCTGACAAGAAGCCTTTTGACAGGGCAAAGACACCGCCAAGGCAGAATCTATTCTTTCTTCCTTTGATGTGGCTTTTATGCAAGATCTTTACCGCACCTTATAAGCTTAAGATCGACAAGATCAATATGGAGGGAGTAAAGCCTCCGTTCCTGGTTTACGGATCTCATAATTCCTTCATGGACTTTTATGTAACACCTCTGGCATTGAAGCCTTACAGGGCGAATTACATTTCCGAGCTGGAAGGCTTCGAGAACTTCGGCGAGTGGATCTACCGTCAGGCAGGCTGCCTTGGAACAAGAAAGTTCATTAATGACCAGCACCTGATCAAGAACATCATGAAAGTCATCAAGAGAGGTGATGTTATGGTCATCTATCCTGAGGCAAGATATGCGAATGTCGGCACGAACTCTCACCTGACTCCTTCTATCGCAAAGCTTGCCAAGATGCTTAAGGTCCCTGTAGTCACTATCAATATGCACGGCAATTATCTGCAGCAGCCTATCTGGAATCTTAAGGAGAGAAAAGGCGCAAGACTTCACGCAGAACTCAAGTGTGTCGTAACCAAAGATGAGATAGAGAAGATCTCCGTAGATGAGATATTCTCACGCGTGTCAAAAGAACTTACTTACGATGAGTACAAATACCAGCTCGACAACAAGATCGTCATCAATGATGAGTGGAGAGCAGAGGGACTTCATTATCCGTTATACAGATGCAGGAAATGCGGCAAAGACTTTGCTATGACATCTTCTGGCAGCAAGATCACGTGCAAATACTGCGGCGATTCCTATGAGATGGACGAGCTTGGTCAGCTCCATTCATCTTCAGGTGAGACGATCCATATTCCTGACTGGTATGAATGGCAGCGCGGCTTTGTTCACGATGAGATCAGGGAGGGCCGTTATAAGCTCGATATCCCTGTGCGTATCTGGGCGCTCCCTAACTCCGTCAACTTTGTCGATTGCGGTGAGGGAAGGCTTATTCAGGATGAGAGCGGATTCTCGCTTGAGTTCGATAACTACAGGACTGAGAAGCATGAGACTTTGAAATTCCCTGCGAAGTCCATGGTATCGCTCCACACAGAATACGATTACAGGGGCAAGTACGGTCCTTGTGTTACGCTGTCTACTTACGATGACACGTTCTTCATCTATCCGACTGATGAGAGCAGGGATGTGTTCAATCCGACGAAGATTCAGTTCGCGACTGAATACTTGGGCGGGCTTTATAAGTAAGGTGGCGCGTAACGTCTTGAGCAAAACTTCTTTTCGAAGTATATCTGAAAATAATAATGGGCTATCTCGAAAATGAGATAACCCATTGTTATTACTTGGCTTCGTAATTTGTTTCCGGATCCCAGTACAGGTCTTCGTGCTTGTGCATCCACTCTGAGAGGGCTTCGGTCATCTTGTGGGGATCGTTGTCGAAGTCTTCACCATGGAGCGGTTCGCCGACGTAGATCCTGATCTTGCGGCGGTGGAGACCGTTAAGCGGATGAGGCTTCTTTGATGTTCTAGGCCAGATCTGATATGCACCGGCGATATAGACGGGAACCATGGGAACCCCTGCCTTGATGGCGAGGTAAGCGGCGCCGTCCTTCATCTCAGCGAGTTTACCTGTGTGAGATCTTGTTCCTTCAGGGAAGACGAAGCAGATATTGCCTTTCTCGACTTCCTTCTTGGCTTTGATGAGACCGCGTACAGGGTTGCCGTAACGGTCAACTGCGATACCTCTGCCGACTCTCATGATGAGGCGGCCGAGTCTGCCGTGGTTGGTCTCAAGGTCAGAAGCAGCAAGGCAGCACATCCACTTGAAGTGTCCCTTGGGCAAGTAGTCGATGATAAGAACGCCGTCAGGGTAACTCTGATGGTTGGAAGCGACTACGTAAGGATTGTTCTTAGGAAAATTCTCTCTGCCGATACACTTCATATCGCAGAGGATGTGTGTTAAGAGAAGAAATCCGTTTTTAGCTACGACATCCCAGAAGCCGCGCTTGGTGGGATATTTCTCGTCTAAGTGCTTATGGTGGTCGGCCTTGGACATCTTGGGCTCAGCATTGGAAGCCTCTGTGACGGCCGGTTTAACTACTTTTTCTTCTTCAGACATATATACTCCTGAAAGGTTTCTGACATAAATACGCAACTAATATAACTCAATAGAGGCAATTTTGCGAACTATTGTATATTTTTTCGTAAATATGTTATATTTTCAGTTGCGCTTTGTCTTTTCGTTTAGGAAAGAAAAGTATATGGAGGTTTAATATGAATCCTGTGCAGGGTACGCCAATTTTTACTGCTGAGAAGTTTGCGGACTTAAGAGATCTTGTTGTCCGCACCTGTGATAAGTACTCTGAGCTGGATGCCTTTATCTTCAGACGTTCACCCAAGCTTTCCGAAGTTCACAGAACTTTCTATGAGTATGGCAGAGACATCAAGGGCCTTGCCACATATATCCTTAACAGTGATTATGCCGGAGGCAGATTAGCTGTCGTCGGTGAGAATGCTTACGAATGGTTCGTATCTTATAATGCGATCCTTTCTTCGGGTGCTGTCGGAGTCCCTCTTGACAGGGCTCTTCCTGAAGATGAATTGATCCAGCTCCTTCAGCGTTCCAGATCACGCGTTATCTTCTATCATCACAGACATCACAAGATGATGCTCTCGATCGCCGAGAAGATGAAGAATGGTGAATTAGACTTAAAGCTCGAGAAGTTCGTTATCTTCTATAAAGACGGTCTTTCAGGCAAGACACCTGATGATTCATGGCCTGAGGATGACAAGCGTTTTGCTGATATCTATGACCTTATCAAAGACGGTCTTTTCATGATCGAGGCTGGAGATACCAAGTTCCAGGATACTCCGATCGATCCTAATGAAGCTAAGATCATTCTCTTTACTTCAGGTACGACATCAATGAGTAAAGGCGTTTTGCTTTCTCATAATAATATTACGTCAAACGTTTATGCGATCTCGCAGACACTTGATGTCAGAAAAGGCGACAGGGCATTCTCTATCCTTCCGCTGCATCACACGTTTGAGAACACTTGTGATTTCTTCATCCTTTCATGCGGTGCCTGCATCTGCATGTGTGACGGATTGAGATATATCGTAAAGAATATGGAAGAGTGGAAGCCCAGTGTTTGTATTTCAGTTCCTCTTCTTTTCGAGAATATCTATGCAAAGATCGAAGACGGTATCAAGGCTTCAGGCAAGGAGAAGGTCATCGCGATAGCAAGGCCTGTTACACGTTTCCTCAAGAAGTGCGGTATCGACATTAGACGTAATGTATTCAAGGAACTCCTTGATAAGCTTGGCGGCAACTTCCGTATGATCGTCATTGGCGGTGCGGGAATCGACAAGAGATATATCGATGCATTTACAGACTTCGGTCTTCAGTTCTTCATGGGTTATGGTCTTACAGAGACTTCACCTGTAATCTCCGTTAATACAGAGGTTTGCGACGTGCATGGTTCCGTAGGACGTCCTATGGCCGGCATTACTGTCGCGATCGATGCTGAGGGTAAAGGCCCCAAGGCAATAGGCGAGATCCTTACAAAGTCAGACTGCGTCATGCTCGGTTATTACGAGAATGAGGAAGCTACAAAGGAAGCAATCGATGAAGACGGCTGGTTCCATACAGGTGACATGGGTTATATCGACAAGACCGGTTCCATCCATATCACTGGCCGTGTTAAGTCCATGATCGTTCTTACTAACGGTAAGAAGGCTTTCCCTGAAGAGATCGAAGCTGTCCTTACAGAGATCAAGGGTGTATCCGAGGCATTTGTCTGGGGTAACAGAAACGAACGTGAAGCCATCGATATCTGTGCCAAGCTTCTCATCAACCGTAAGGCTATCAGTGCTGAATTAGGCCTTACGACTGAGGCTGACGACGGCCAGATCGAGGCATATCTTAACGACAAGATGCATGAGGCTAACCACAAGATGCCTCAGTATAAGATCGTCCGTAACTTCGTATTCTCCGAAGAAGAGATGATCAAGACTACAACGCTTAAGATCAAGCGTCCCAAGGAGCAGGAGCATATCGAGTCACGTATTGCCGAACTTGGTTATACCATGTACGACATTAACGGCAAGAACTTCGATAAGCTGATCAAGGCACCCCGTTAAAGGAACGCTATGTCTTCGGTCCACAAGGTCACCCTGAACAACAGGGAAGTCACCATTGAGTTCGAAAGAAAAAGAGTCAGGAATATCAATGTCCGCGTAAGGCGTGACGGTACTTTGTACTGTTCACTTCCTTACTATGCGAGTATCCGTGAAGCCGAGGCATTCATAATCTCCAAGCAGGATTTCCTTCTTGACGCACTGGATAAGATGGTCAATGAGGAGAAGACGAAAAGCCTTTCACGCCAGTATGTGGACGGGGAAGTCTTTGAGGTGCTTGGAAAGCCTTATATATTGAAGGTAATCCAGGGCGCGAAAAATACCTGCCGCGCTGAAGACGGCATTATCACTCTTGAAGTAAACGACATCTCCAGCTACCGCACGAGGTACATGACCTACGAGAAGTGGAGGCGGAACTGCATCAAAAGCCTCATCGTTGACCTTTGTAACGAGATGTATCCCTGGTTCGAAAAGCGTGGCGTCGCCATGCCCAAAAAGATCACTTTAGGTGACTATAAATCCTTCTGGGGTGAGTGCTTTGCCAAAAGAGGCGAGCTCAAATTCAGCTACAGGCTTTTCGAGAAGGACAGGGAGCTGATCAGATATGTCGTTGTCCATGAGTTCGCACACTTCATCGAGCCTAACCATTCTTCAAGGTTCTGGACCATCGTTTCCGAAGTCATCCCGGACTATAAAGTTCTCCGTAAAAGGCTTAATAATAAATAATTTGCTCACTAATCGGCCCCTAAATAAGTTATAATTATTTGATAAAAGCCTTATCAGGGGGAATCACTTATGGGTGAACTCGATCTTGAAAACAAGGAAGCTCAGACGACAAGTCCTGTTAATCTTGAAAGAAGCAAAGTCAAATTTGACTTGTGGGAGCGTAAACTCCTTGACTTAAGCACACGCAATTCACTTCTTAACCTGAGGATCAAGGGATCGTCGATCCCTCTGTTCGTGCCGGGTTGTGCAAATATCGAGGATCTGATCGCCCAGGATAAGAATTTCTCAATTATCTCCAGAGGCAGCGAAGAGGCTGAAGAAGAGGTAACAGAAGAGGCAGCAGAAGACAGCAAACCCAAAGAGATCCCTGAAGCGATAAAGCCTGTAGAGGAGAAGACTGATAAGGAAGAAACTCCTGCTGAAGTACCAGCTGAACCGGCTGTTACAGACGCAGCTGCAGCTGAGGAAGCAAAGCCTGAAGCAGCAGAAGAAAAGCCCGTTAAGGAAGATGTTCCTGAGAAGGCTGTTTCAAAGACACCCGCTAAAGAGACCAAGAAGATCAAGGGAGTTCCTGCAAAGGATTATTCCATTGAAGATCTTGCAGATATATCTGAATTTAAAGAATTCATCGAGAAGAAGTATGAGAAGGGTGTTCTCGTATCTTCAATAACGACAGGCGCTTTGGATAAGAACCTCAAGACGCTTTACAGAGGCGCCAAGACTTCAATGGAAGAGAATGGTGCCAATACATTATTCCTTGCATGCGGTTTCTTGAAGTGGTTCGAGAAGGACAGAAAAGAGCCTTGCTATGCGCCTATCCTTCTTATTCCTGTCGATCTCGTAAAGAAGTTCGGTATCAAGTACACGATGAGAAGAAGAGACGAAGACGTTCAGTTCAACGTTACAGTTTCTGAGAAGTTAAGACAGGACTTTAAGATCGAGTTCGATTCTTTCAGCAAGGATCTTCCTTCTGATGAGAACGGCGTCGATGTTAATAAGGTTTTCGAGCAGGTCAAGGAAGCCGTAGCTCCGCTTAAGGGATGGACGGTCATTGAATCCTGCATTCTCGGATTGTTCTCATTCTCACAGTTCGTTATGTGGAATGACATGCACAGTCACAGGGATTCTATCTCCAAGAATAAGATCGTAAAGAGCCTTATCAACGGCCGGCTCGAATGGGATTACGAAGACCTTTCCGCTACGGAAAAGGTTCCTGAAGAGGATGTCTATCTGCCTATCGTTGCGGACAGTTCGCAGCTTGCTGCTATCAAACGTGCCGGAGAAGGCGCAAGCTTCGTTCTTCACGGCCCTCCGGGAACAGGTAAATCCCAGACTATCACATCGATAATTGCCAACTGTCTTGCAAATAACAAGAAAGTCCTTTTCGCAGCGGAGAAGAAGGCTGCGCTTGATGTAGTTTATAAGAGACTTGAGAAGATCGGCATCGCTCCGTTCTGTCTTGAGCTTCATTCGAACAAGGTGCGTAAGAGCTATGTGCTCGATCAGCTTAAGATCGCCAGTGAAGTCCGTCTGAAGAATGTATCTGACGGTGATTACGATAAGGCTCTTGAAGATATCGCTTCCAAGAGACGCGAACTCGACAGGTATGTTGATGAACTCCATGTAAGACGTAAATGCGGATTGACTCTTTATGAACTCATCAATATCTACGCTTCGAATCAGGATGCCGTAAACTGCGGTAACTTCGATGAAGGATTTATCACTGAGCTTACATCTGACAGGATGAAGGAGACGGAGACTGCTTTAGGTGAGCTCGTCGCATCTTCAGGCAAGCTTGAAGGAAAGCTTCCTTTTGTAAGATCATCCGAGTTCTCACAGGATGCGAAAAACAGACTCCCTGAACTCGTTGATGCTTTCATCAAGGCTTACGATGAATTCATTTCCTGCATAAGATCTTTTGAACAGATGCTTGTTGCCAATAACGGCAGAGTAGCAGGCGAAAACGATACTCTGGCTTACATTGCAGGCCTTAATTCCTGCGCTTCAGGAATACTCTATCTTAAGAGTCTTAACCTGCCCAAGGGACTTATCTGCTGTGATGACACGGAGAGTGCTTATCTTTCTTTGCGTGACATGTGCATAAGCTGCAGGGATGCGGCAGCTAAGCGTGACGCACTTCTTGCTAACTGGCAGGAGGGATTCCTTGATCTTGACGGTGCGATGCTCTTAACAGAACTCATGGCTGCAAGATCTAAGAATGCACTTATAAGAGGCATGGCTGAGAATGGTGTCTACAAGAAGGTCAGAGCCTACGATAAGAACGGTAACCGCAAAGAGGTCCTTGATCAGGATTTCAAGGCGCTTTCCGAATACAGGACATCAATAGCTAATGCTATGGCATTTATCACTTCAGCGAGAGGCTATCTTGGTGAACTTTATAATCCCGGAGCAACTTTCCCCGGATTTGATATCGCTCAGGTTGAAGCACTTAATGAGAATGCTCATCAGGTATTCGCAGGCTTTGCGAATTTCGATCCGACTGGTTCTCTCAGAAAGCTTATCGGCAATGGCGATGCTTTGATCATTGATGCTGCCAATGCATTTGATTCGAAGATCAAGCCTTATATGAGTACATACGATGTGCTTAAGAACACTTATGGATTTGCCGAAGGCAGCTTCGAACCTTCTGACGCTCTAATATCAACAAAGAGGCAGATGGCTGAATCTCTTAAGTCTGACAGCGAATTCTTAAGAGACAGAATGCAGTTCAACCTTATGGCTTCAAAATGCAGCCAGTATAAGGTATCTAATCTTGTTAAGGGATATGACACCGGTCTTGTTGACGGAGAAGGGATCGTAAAGTCTTTCAGAAAAGGCTACAGTTCACTTCTTATCTCGATGATCATCGACAACTCTGATGTATTAAGGACTTTCAGCGGTCTTGTTTTCGAGCAGAAGATAAATGAACTTTCCAGAGTAAACGATGAGTTCGAGAAGCTCACAAGGCAGGAGATCTATCTGAGGATAGCTAAGAATCTTCCTGACTTGAGCAAGAATGCGAATGTGTCTTCTGCGTTGGGCATCCTGCAGCATGCGATCAAGTCCGGAGGCAGGGGAGTATCGATAAGAACATTGTTCTCTCAGATCGGCGATCTGATCTTAAGCCTCTGTCCCTGCGTACTCATGAGCCCTCTTTCATGCGCGCAGTATCTTGATCCTGATAAGAGCGGCATGTTCGATATCGTCGTCTTCGACGAGGCTTCACAGCTTCCGACATGTAAGGCGATCGGTGTTATCGCAAGAGGTAAGGAAGCTGTTATCGTCGGCGACCCTAAGCAGATGCCGCCGACGTCTTTCTTTACCGAGCAGGTTAATAACGATGAAGACGATTACGATACTGATGATCTGGAGAGCATTCTTGATGACTGCCTTGCGATAAGCATGCCTCAGATGTTCCTGGCATGGCACTACAGAAGCCGTCACGAAAGCCTCATCACATTCTCAAACAAGTCATTCTACGACGGAAGACTTTACACATTCCCGTCACCTGATGACAGACAGTCAAAGGTCACATATGTTGACTGTGCCGGAGTTTTCGATTCCGGAAAGACTAGAACAAATAAAGCAGAAGCCCAGGCTGTTATCGATGAGATCATTAAGCGTGCTCACGATCCCAAGCTTTCAAAGTACAGCCTTGGCGTTGTAACTTTCAATATCCAGCAGCAGTCCCTTATCGAAGATATGCTGGATGAAGCGGCAAGTAAGGATCCTGAACTTGAGAAATGGGCATTCGGCGGTGAAGAGCCTGTGTTCATCAAGAATCTCGAAAACGTCCAGGGTGATGAGCGTGACGTTATCCTCTTCTCCGTAGGATACGGTAAGGATGAGACAGGCAAGCTCATAATGAACTTCGGTCCTCTGAATAGAGACGGCGGCTGGAGAAGACTCAACGTTGCAGTAACAAGATCCAGGATCGAGATGAAGGTTTTCTCTTCCATCTCACCTGAAGAGATCCGTATCAATGACACCGCATCTGAAGGTGTTAAGGCATTTAAGAGATTCCTCCAGTATGCATCAGGCAGTTCTGTCTGGGATCAGGATATCGCTTCGACAGGAAGTTCATCCGACAATTCCGGTACGCCTCTTATCGACCGTAATGCTGCATTTACTGGTATTGCTGATGATATCTGTGCAAGATTCAAGGCAATCGGATATGACACTGACAAGGGCGTAGGTAAGTCCGGATTTAAGATCGATATCGGCGTTGTATCACCCGAGAAGGACGGCACTTACTGTCTTGGCATCCTTTTGGACGGCCCTGTCTATGCACAGTCAGGAACTACCACTTCGAGAGAAATATCCCAGATCTCAATGCTCAAGGGCTTCGGCTGGAATATTGTAAGGATCTGGTCACTTGAATGGTGGGAGAATCCTGACAAGGTTTTCGAGAAGCTCGTCTCAATAATCGAAGATTCAAAAAAGGAAGAAGAGAAGCCTGAAGAGCCTGCTCCTGAAGAGACAAATGCTCCTGAAAAAGCAGCTGATGTCCCCGAAGAAGCTGCTCCCGGAGAGGAAGAAGCCGGACCTCAGGTAACGATCTACGGAGTAACTCCGGAAGAGACAGACGGATCGGAAGATCAGGCTCAAAAAAAAACTGACGACATAGGGGATGGCACATCTCCGGAAGTGGTCTACAAGGCAGCGGACGTCCAATTGAATCAGATGACCGCAAGTGATTTCTGCGATAATGCTTTTAATACAGATAAGCTGGTAAACGCATTCGTAGCGATCGTAGAGCAGGAATCTCCTGTCAGTTTTGATGTGCTTTCAAAAGAACTGATCACTATTGCCGGCATTACCAAGATGACTCCGAAGCTCCGTGCACGTTGTAAGGATCTTCTTATGAGAGCAGGCTCACGCATCAGAACTGTCTCACAGAAGTTAAATCCCGCATCTGAGGAAGATGATGAGGTTTATATCCTTTGGAAAGACGGTACTGAGATTGGGAAAGTAATGGATCATTACAGGATCCCCAAAGAAGGTGAGAAGGCGAGAAAAGCCACGGATATCCCTGTTCAGGAAGCTGCTTGCGCTGCCCTGTACCTTGCCAAGTCGCAGTACGGAATGCCTTATGAGAGTCTTATCGTGGAGACTGCCAAAGCTCTGGGCCTTTCCAGGGTCCCGGCTGATTCCGATAACTATATCTTAGGTAAGCGTGCCGTCGATTACTGCATCTGCCAGGAACTCCTGTTCATGGACGATGACTGCTTTGTAAAAGCAGAATAAGACTGATGTGTTATAATTCGCGTTATGGAAGAAGAAAACAACATCTCATATAACAAAAGCGCCAGCCAGTTACCGCTTTACGAGAGGCCGGGAAGACTTAATCCCGACCGTAATATTCCCATGGACAGGCGTAAGAGTGTGGATGTTAATGTTCATTACGACGATGCCCGGAAGGGTTATCTCGTAGGTTCCAACGTTCCTGAGTTCACCAACCAGTCTGCCAATGCCATGGATCCTTTTGAGGATGAAGCTCTTCTGATGGGTGACGTAAAGCCGAAGGTCGTTGGTGTAAGGCCCGGAATCTCCAGAGTGGAGAGTAAGATCTTTGTTCCTGAGATCGATAATGAACAGGTAAAGAAAGAGATCAAGGCACCTGTTACTCCGGAAGTTCAGCCTGAACCGGTCGAGCAGCCTGTCTACATAGCTGAAGAAGACAGGGCAGCTTCAAGTGAATATATTGCTGATGCTTTCAGCGGTATGGATGATATAGAAGCCGTGCCTCAGCCTGTTGCAGCAAAACCTCATGCGGCTGTTACTGATGTCGCGAAGCTTAAGATGTATGTTCTGCTACTGGCTGTAACAATCATCCTCGAGACAGCTGGAATAGCTATTCTTATCGCCATCTGATATCTATAGCGTACTTTTCGGGCATCAAAAAGATACAGAAAACCGCTTAGAAATAATAAAAGGGTCATCTCATATTGAAATGACCCTTTCTATTTTTGTGATAAGTACTAAGTCTTACTTCTTATTCTTTTTCTTGTGCTCGACAGGTTCAGACTGGATGGTTGAGTCCTTAGCCTGAGCTGCTTTCTGGTTTGTCTCGAAAACATAATCTTTTCCAGGGAGTACGGCGTTAAGGATGATGCCTACGAGTGAACCGATAGCAAGACCTGAAAGAGAGATAACGATCTTGCCGCAAGGAATAACGATAGCACCGGCAGCACTGTATGTAACACCAATGGAGAGAACGAGGATTATAGCTGCGATGATGACGTTTCTTGCCTTGCTGAAGTCGATCTTGTTCTCAACGACATTTCTTACACCGACAGCAGAGATCATTCCGTAGAGCACGAGTGAGATACCGCCGACTACAGGTGTAGGGATAGCGGAGATGCATGCTGCGAGCTTAGGTGAGATGGAGAAGCAGATGGCAAATACTGCTGCAAGTCTTATAACGAAAGGATCGTAAACCTTGGAAAGTGTAAGAACGCCTGTGTTCTCGCCGTATGTTGTATTGGCAGGAGCACCGAAGAGTGAAGCAAGTGTTGTTGCAAGACCGTCACCCATGAGTGTTCTGTGAAGTCCGGGATCCTTGATGTAGTTCTCGCCGACTGTTGAAGAGATAGCGGAGATGTCGCCGATATGCTCAACGATAGTTGCAAGTGAGATAGGAACGATAGTGAAGATAGCTGTGATAAGAAGTCCGGTATCAGGTGTTCCGCTTGTGAAGATGCTGAATACAGTATCACTGTAATTGAAAGGAAGACCGATCCATGCAGAATTCTTGATATTCTCAATGCTTGCTACAGAGAAAAGCTGGAAGTTCGGGTTGCCCATGATGGTATAGTAACCTTCAACCGGCTGGCCTGCTGCGAGTGTAAGGATTATGCAGAGAATGCAGGCACCGATAACTCCAAGGAGGATAGGGATGATCTTGATCATGCCCTTGCCCCAGATGTTGCAGATAACTATGATAAGGATTGCGACGACTGCTACGATCCAGTTAGTGGAGCAGCTGTTGACAGCTGTTGCTGAAAGGCAGAGACCGATAGCAATGATGATAGGACCTGTTACGATAGGCGGGAAGAACTTCATTACGCGGTTAACGCCGAATGCCTTGATGAGCGCTGCAAGGATCAGGTAAACAAGACCTGCGAGTGCGACACCGAAGCATGCATAAGGAAGTAACTCTTTCTCTCCGTTAGGTGCAATTGCAAAATAACCTGCGAGGAATGCGAAAGATGAACCTAAGAATGCAGGAACCTTTCTCTTGGAGATAAGGTGGAAAAGAATAGTTCCCAAACCTGCGAAAAGAAGTGTGGCTGACACCGACAGACCGGTGAGAGCAGGGACGAGGACGGTTGATCCGAACATAGCGAACATGTGTTGGAAACCAAGCACGATAACACGGCCGGCACCCAGTGACTTCGCGTCGTAGACAGCTCCATCCTGAAGACTGGATTTACTCATAACAAGCCCTCCGTTGTATTGGAATTTAATTTATAATAGCACTCTTGCGTAAAATTCAAGCAATCAATTTGACATTTGTCTGTAATATTACTCGCGTGACCGCGTCGCTTTTATTGACTTAAAAATTCATTCAACTAAAATATTCAAGAGGTTGTATTACCCTATTTCACTTAAGCTGAAAAGGAGACGGAATATGCAGTACAAAGATTTTAAGAACGTTCAGGTCATGGAACATCCGCTCATCAAGCACAAGATCTCTCTTTTGAGAAAAGTTGAGACCGGAACATATGAGTTCAGACATCTCGTAGAAGAGATCGCTACTCTGGAAGGTTATGAGGCATTAAGAGATCTTCCTCTCAAGGATGTTGCAGTACAGACTCCTCTCGAGAAGACAATGACTCCCATGATCGACGGTAAGAAGCTCGCTATCGTTCCTATCCTTCGTGCAGGTCTCGGTATGGTTCCGGGCGTTCAGGCTCTTACACCTCTTGCTAAGGTAGGTCACATCGGTCTTTACAGAGATCCTGAGACACATGAGCCTCACGACTATTACTGCAAGCTTCCTGATCCTATCGATCAGCGTCTCATCGTTGTAGTAGATCCTATGCTCGCTACAGGCGGTTCAGCAGTTGATGCCATTAATTCCATCAAAGCTCACGGCGGAAAGCACATTAAGTTCATGTGCATCATCGCAGCTCCTGTTGGAATCGAGAGACTTGCAAAAGCTCATCCTGATATCGATATCTATGTCGGTAACGTTGACAGAGAGCTTAATGAAAATGCGTATATTCTCCCCGGTTTGGGAGATGCGGGTGACCGTATTTTCGGCACCAAATAAAACAAAAGACCATTGGAGGAAAGTGTTATATGGTTATGAAGAAGATCGTAGCTTCAGTTATGGCTGTAGCTACATTGGCACTGGCTTTCGCCGGATGCGGCAAGAAGGAAAGCAAGAAGTTCGTCGTAGGTTTCGACCAGGAATTCCCGCCTATGGGATTCGTTGCAGATGACGGTTCTTATGTAGGTTTTGACCTTGACCTTGCGAAAGAAGCAGCAAAGCGTATGGGCAAAGAGTTCGTAGCTCAGCCTATCAACTGGGATGCTAAGGATCAGGAACTTAAGTCCGGCAACATCGACTGCATCTGGAACGGATTTACGATCAGCGGAAGAGAAGACGGTTATACATGGTCAAAGGCTTATATGTCCAATGCTCAGGTAGTAGTTGTTAAGAATGATTCGGGCATATCTTCTCTTGCTGACCTCGCAGGCAAGACTGTAGCCGTTCAGAAGGATTCATCCGGACTTGCAGCTCTTGAAGATAATGCAGCTCTTAAGGATTCTTTCGGCAAGCTCGTCGAGATGGATTCTTACCTCAATGCAATGATGGAACTTGAGATGGGCAGCGTTGATGCTATCGTTATGGACGAGATCGTTGCACGTTATGAGATCCAGACATCAGGCAAGGCTTTCGCAGTTCTTGATGAGTCAGTTGCTTCTGAAGAGTATGGTGTAGGTTTCCTTAAGGGAAATGAAGCTCTCCGTGATGAAGTCCAGAAGGTCATGGATGAGATGGCTAAGGACGGCACAATGGCTGAGATCTCCAAGAAGTGGTTCGGCAAGGACGTTACTATCCTCGGAAAATAATCCTTAAAACAAACCAAAAGCAAGGGCTGTTTCATTATTGAAGCAGCCCTTTAGTTTTCTTTTGCCAATTTGTTCTTTCCTGGGAGTTCTATTAATTTCCGGATACCTTTGCATAACAGACTGATAAGAAAAGCTATACATGAAGTTAAAATAAAGACTGTGATATTGATCGCGATTAAAGGAAACTTAAAACCGGCAAGTATCCGTACGCAGATTAAGAAACAGGGTTTCAGAAAACAAATATATGCGCAGTACATCTCAAGAGACATTTTTCCCCAGAAACTGATTATCTCAGTAATGATCCGGCCCGGTTTTGGCAAACGGCGGTTCAATATATCCATTATCTTTGTGATCAGGAATACCATGCTGACAGATAATAGGATATTTGGAAGGAATGTCTTGCTGTTCGGGATTATCAGCTCAAAATCACAGAAGTTATAAAAATAAGCAAGGATCAGGCCGGCAATAAAAACGGCGAGCATTATCAGATAATGCTTTTTTGTGAATTTACTCTGCGGCTGTTTTTGCGATAACTCTCCGAAATATATGCCGATAAGGAAAATAGGGATCCTGTTAGTGAAATCGTAAAAATCAAAACGCAGATAACCGCATGTAACTATGGTTATCATGAACCATAATGCAATGGCGAGAGCCGTGAACAGCAACTTGTTTTTTGCTTTGCTGAAGATCCAGTAGTAAAGAGGAAAAACAAGATAAAGAGTGGCTATGGCAGGAACGAACCAGCAGAAGTGATGTATATCTTTCGTATAAAATGAAAGGCCGGTTGCGTTTTCCAAAAACATCCAGATAGTCCATTTATCTATTGGCCATCTTATGAGAGTAACGATCAGATAAGGCAGGTAAATCCTGCTGAGCCTTCTTTTATAGAAATGTGCCACTGAACCTTTTTTGATAGCGTAGGTCAGTCCCATGCCGGATATGATCAGGAATATTTCAACACCGCAATAACCCATTCTTCTGATGAATTCTTCAATGTTGTAAATAAACTGAGCAACTTCATTTGCCGGATGATAAAACAACGGTACCCCTACATGGAAGATATGGATCCATATAGCCGCAAGGCCCATAAGGACATAACGGTACTTCAGTATCAGAGTAAATCCGTTATTGCCGGTATCACTGTTTTCCATGTGAATTGCTTTTTCCCCTCGATCGATTATCCAGCTATTATCTAAAAGATATTTAGTAAAACAATTTTAACACATCTTACTTTGCCATCAACTTAAGACGGCGGTTATGGTACAATCTAAGAGTTTTATATTTCCAGGGTAGAGGATCAGTATGGACGGAACGAATGATGTATTACGATTGCTGCTGTCAACACTAACACAGTTGGTGCAGGGCTTCGGATATACTCTTGCAATCTTCGGATTGACATTGATATTCTCGATCCCTTTGGGTCTTCTTATCTGCAAAGGCAGGATGTCCAAGATCCCTGTTATCTCACTTGCATGCCAGCTCTATATATCTGTCTTAAGAGGCACGCCTCTTATGCTTCAGCTCCTTCTTGTATATTTCGGACCTTATTATGTATTCAGAGTGAGCCTTGGAAACGACTATAGATTCATAGCGACAATAATCGCGTTCTCACTTAATTATGCAGCGTACTTTGCCGAGATCTTCAGAGGCGGTATCCAGTCTATGTCAAAAGGTCAGTATGAAGCTGCTACCGTTCTTGGTTTTTCCAAGTCACAGACATATTTCAAGATCATCCTGCCTCAGGTTGTAAAGAGAGTCCTTCCATCCGTATCTAATGAGATCATCACGCTCGTTAAAGATACATCGCTCGCTCAGGTACTCTCTGTTGCTGAAATATTTACCAAGGCATCCGCTGCTGCATCGAAGCAGGTATCCGTAATGCCGTTTATCGTTGCCGGATTGTTCTACTATGCGATGAATCTCCTTATCGAATTCATCTTAAACCGCGTGGAGAAATCCATGTCTTACTATTCCTAAGAGGTGGCTTATATGTCTGATGCAAATAACGATATCGTTCTTGAGATCAAAGACGTACATAAGTCCTTCGATAAACTGGAGGTCTTAAAGGGCATCTCCATGGAAGTTAAGCGCGGTGAAGTAGTTGCTGTTATCGGCCCTTCCGGCGGTGGTAAATCAACGCTTCTCAGATGTGCCACCACACTCGAAAAGGTGGACAACGGAAAGATCGTTATTGGCGGCGATGTACTATGCGACGGCGGTAAATACTGTGATAAAGCAACCGAGAAAGAGATCAGATCCAAGTTCGGTCTTGTCTTCCAGAACTTCAATCTCTTCCCTCATTTTTCCGTAAGAAGGAACGTAACTGAAGCTTTGATACACGTTCACAAGAAGAGCAAGGATGAAGCAAACATCATCTGCGACGAACTCCTTCTGAAGATGGATCTTGTCGAAAAGGCTGACGCTTACCCCTGTAATCTTTCAGGCGGCCAGCAGCAGCGTGTATCCATCGCAAGAGCGCTTGCCACCAACCCGGAGATCATCTTCTTCGATGAGCCTACATCAGCACTTGACCCTGAGCTTACGAAGGGTGTCTTAACAGTAATCAAGGAGCTTGCACGCGAAAAGATGACAATGGTCATCGTTACTCACGAGATGGCTTTCGCAAGAGATGTTGCTGACCGTATCGTATTCATGGATGGCGGCATTATCGTTGAAGAAGGTCCTGCATACGAACTCGTTACTAACCCTCAGCAGGAGAGAACTAAGGCGTTCTTAGCTGGATACTAAAATATAACTCCCATACTTCAAACTATATAATCCCCTCACTTCAAACAGTATTTGCTGGCGCAAATAACTCGTTCGTGGGATTATATAATTGCTTATCGATAAGGGGAAATTAGGAGAAACGTTATGTTTAATTTCGATGAAATAATAGATAGAAATACACCTGAAGATATTAAGCATGCGAAGATCGAAGGTATTGATGATCTCATTCCCATGTGGGTCGCTGATATGGATTTCAGAAGTCCTGACGAAGTCATTAAGGCTCTCGTGGAGCAGGCCCAAAGAGGCGTTTTCGGATACCCTGAAGCAGATGAATCCTACGATAAGGCAGTTACCGGCTGGTATAAGAGAAGATACGGCTGGGATGTTGATCCCAAAACTATAATAAAGCTTCCGGGAGTTGTTCTCGGCATCTCGGATTCGATAATGGCGCTTACAAAAGAGGGCGACAGCATACTTATCTTCGAACCTCTTTATGGTCCCATTGGCAGAGCCGTAAAGGGCAGCGGCAGGAATCTTGTCATATCGGACCTTGTCCTGAAAGGTTCCCGCTATGAGATAGACTTTGAAGATTTTGAGCGCAAGGTCCGTGAGAACGACGTTAAGATGCTGATCTTCTGTAATCCGCATAATCCTGCCGGCCGCGTTTGGACAAGGGAAGAGCTCTTAAGAGTAGGCGATATCTGTCTTAAGAATCATATGATCATTGTCTGCGATGAGATCCATGCAGACTTCGTCTACAGCGGACATAAGCATATACCGATCGCTTCTTTATCAGAAGAATTGAAGAAGATAACAGTTACCTGCACGTCTGCCACCAAATCGTTCAACATCGCCGGCATTCAGGCAGCCAATATCGTTATTGCCGATGACTCGATGAGAAGGGCAGTGGACAAATATGCTCTTACGACAGGTGCGTTTGGATTAAACATCATGGGCCTTGTTGCGACAAGAGCAGCTTATACCTATGGCGATAAATGGATGGACGGGCTTTGTGAATACCTTAAAGGCAATATCGATCTTGTTAAGGAACGCCTCTCAGGAACGAAGCTTAAAGTAACAGATATCGAAGGCACTTATCTCATGTGGATAGATGCGTCCGGGCTGGGCTTGGAAGACCCTTCGAAGTATTTCCTCGAAAAGGCGCACATCAAGTTTTCCGAAGGCACATTCTTCTCCAAAAAGGCAGATCAGTTCATCAGAATGAATATCGCTTGCCCCAGAAGCGTTGTAAATGAGGCACTGGACAGGATGCTTAAACTTCCTGAGATCTACTGAAAAAGCTTCTATTTCTTTTAATCAGCTCTTTGTCTGATGTGTTCTGTTGACACTATATCGAACTAGTAGTACGATAATTGTACTGATAGTTCGATATAAGGGATTCAGAATATAAGAAAGATGAGGGAAGATTATATGCGAAAAGCATTAAGGATCGAGATACATACAGCCTCCGTGCTGATGGCGGCAGAAGAACTTTTCGAGAAAAAGGGATATGAAGCCACTTCGACAGACGATATCGCAAAGCTCACCGGAATTAGCAAGTCAACGATGTATGTTTATTTCAAGAGCAAGCAGATCATCTGGGATTCGATTGTTTGCAAGTATATGGAGATGTTTCTTGAGGATGCCAGGAAAGCTGCTGACGGCAAAGGGAGCTTTGAAGAAAGGTATTACAAGCTCTGTTTTGATATTGCTGAGAAGTTCGAAGCACATCCTTTATTCTGCAGGGGGACGCTCGGTAAGATCTCCGTCGATATGGATCAGGAGCTTTATAAGAAGATTTACGATATCGGCGAACAGACAAATGAGGAGATTGCCAGATTCATCAGAAGCGGCATAGAAGAAGGCAAGGTCAGAAAAGACATCGACATCTATCCGGCGGTCATAATGATGTGGTCTTCGATATCCGGGATCATTACTATGGCAATCGACAAAGAAGAATATCTGAAACTCAGGTTCAACATGACAAAAGAAGAGTATCTTAAGAAAGCTTTCAGGATGCTTCTGGAGGGTGCTCTATGAATGCGATCTATTTAAGCGGAACAGGCAACACGAAGCATGTGGTGACGCTGCTCTTAGATGAGCTCGGCATGGATTCGAGAATCTATCCCATCGAGTCGCCTGACGTTTTGAAGGCTTTTGAAGAAGATGAACTGATCCTCGCTTATCCGACGATGTTTTCGAATATTCCGTATCTTGTAAGAGATTTTATAAACAGCAACCAAGAAGCATGGAAAGGGAAGAAGGTCTTTCTGATTACGACAATGGGTCTTTTTGCAGGCGACGGTACAGGGTGCGCAGCAAGGCTCCTTAAGAAGTACGGCGCGGAGATTACCGGCGGCCTCCAGATCGTTATGCCGGACTCTATTGGTGACTGCAAGGCGCTTAAGAAGACCAGGGAACAGAATAAGGCGATAATTGATAAAGCTGACCAGCGCGTGACACAAGCTGCTAAGCAGATAAGGGAAGGTAACTATCCTGGAGAAGGTCTTTCGTTTGCTGCACACCTTGCCGGATTATTCGGCCAGAGGCTCTGGTTCTACAATAAGACGACAGGTTATAAAGATAAACTTAAGATCGATCCTTCGAAGTGCATCGGCTGCGGTATCTGTGCGAAGAATTGCCCGACAAAGAATATCAGGATAGAGAACGGCAAGGCTGTAGCTTCCGCCAAGTGCACGATGTGCTACAGATGCGTGGATTATTGCCCTAAGCAGGCTATAACGCTTCTGGGCAAAACTTTATACGAGCAGCCGACTTACGAGAGAAACAGCAAATAAGCATAATAATACCCCGCACGAGTTTATTGCGTAAGCAATTATTGTCTGAAGTGCGGGGTATTAATTTTGCTTATTCCGGTTTGTAGCTGTCCTTTAAAGATACAGCTCTGTTGAACACGAGGTGATCGGGAGTTGAATCCTTGGAGTCTGCACAGAAGTAACCTGTTCTTAAGAACTGGAATCTGTCAGCAGGCTTTGTATCTTTAAGGAATGCTTCGAGCTTTGCGCCCTTGATGATCTCCAGAGAATCAGGATTGATGAAGTCCAGATAGTTGCAGTCAGCAAGGTCAGGCTGCTCTGTGGTAAAGAGTCTGTCGTAAAGTCTGATCTCACCGTCAACACAGTTGTTGGCATCTACCCAGTGGATTGTGGACTTGATCTTTCTGCCGTCAAGCGTGTTGCCGCCTCTTGAATCAGGATCGTATGTGCAGTGAACTGCAGTAACGTTGCCGTCAGCGTCATGATCGCAGGAAACGCACTTAACAACGTAAGCTGACTTAAGACGAACTTCGTTGCCGGGGAAGAGTCTGAAATACTTGGGAGCGGGAACTTCCATGAAGTCTTCAGATTCGATCCAGAGTTCTCTTGAGAAGGATACCTTACGCATGCCGGCGTTCTCATCCTTAGGATTGTTCTCGACATCGAAGTCTTCGGACTGACCCTCAGGATAGTTGTCGATGATGAGCTTTATAGGCTTTAAGACAGCCATGGCTCTCTGAGCGTGCTCGTTAAGATCTTCTCTTAAGCAGTATTCGAGGAATGCGAAGTCTACAACGGAGTTGACCTTTGCTACGCCGTTCCTGGCACTAAAGTTATGGATGGAAGCGGGTGTGTATCCGCGTCTTCTGAGACCGCAGAGTGTAGGCATTCTTGGGTCATCCCATCCTGATACGATTCCTGCCTCGATCATGGCACGGAGCTTTCTCTTGGAAAGAACTGTGTGTGTGATGCCGAGTCTTGCGAACTCGATCTGACGGGGCTTGCACTCTACTGAGATATTGTTTACGACCCAGTCGTAAAGAGGTCTGTGTGATTCGAACTCCAATGAGCAGAGGGAGTGTGTAATACCTTCAAGAGCGTCTTCGATAGGATGAGCGAAGTCGTACATAGGATAGATGCACCACTCGGTTCCTGTTCTGTGGTGAGGGAGGTGATTGATCCTGTAGATAACAGGGTCTCTCATATTGAAGTTGCCGGATGCGAGATCGATCTTGGCACGAAGTGTCATCTTGCCGTCTTCGAATTCTCCGGCTCTCATTCTCTTAAACAGGTCAAGGCTCTCTTCAATAGGTCTGTCACGGTAAGGTGAGACAGCAGGAGTCTTGGTGTCGCCTCTCATGTCGTGCATCTGTTCGGGAGTAAGCTCGCAAACATAAGCGAGACCCTTGTTGATGAGCTCTATCGCAAATTCATACATCTTCTCGAAGTATTCGGAAGCATAGAAGAATCTGTCGCCCCAGTCGTGGCCTAACCACTTGATGTCTTCCTTGATGGCATCAACGAATTCCTCATCTTCCTTGGTGGGGTTCGTATCGTCCATTCTGAGGTTGCAAAGGCCGTTGTATTCTTCAGCTGTACCGAAGTCGATCTCCAATGCCTTTGCGTGACCGATGTGAAGGTAACCGTTAGGTTCAGGCGGGAATCTTGTGTGGATCTTTTTGCCGTAGACTCTGCCGCCTTCTTTGAGCTCTTCGTCGATTATCTGCTCGATAAAATTCTTGCTTTCAGCCATTTCTCATATTCTCCCAAATCAAAGTCTTGAATAAGCGTATTTAATTCTCTTTAAGGACTCTTCCTTGCCCAAAAGGAGCATGACCTCTGCACATCCGCCGGGGGTTACAGCAACTCCTGCAGCAGCGATACGAACCGGCCACATAACAACAGAGTTCTTAACCTCAAGGCTCTCTGCAAGAGTCTTCATTGCTTCTGTGATCTGATCTCTGTCCCAGTCAAGCTGCTCGAGTACGGGGATGGCCTTTTCTAGCATTTCCTTCGAAGATTCCAGCGTGGACTTACTCTTCTTGTGTTCAAAAAGTGCGAGATCGAAGTCACCATATTCCTTGATGAATGAGAGCTTCTCTGTGATCTCCGTGAACTTTGCGATCCTGGGCTTTAAGAGTTCAGCGAGGAGTGCATAGCATGAAGGATCTACACCTGCCTCATCGTAGTAAGGCTTGGCATGTGTAAGGAACTCTTCGTCTGTCATTGCCTTGATGTGCTCTTGGTTGACCCATGAGAGCTTATCGTAGTCGAAGACAGCAGGTGACTTGGAGATGCCGTTGATATCGAAAGCTTCGATGAGCTCTTTCAACGAGAAGATCTCTCTTGTGTCCTTGGGTGCCCAGCCGAGAAGAGCAATATAGTTGATTATTGCCTCGGGGAGGTATCCCTCGTTAACGAGATCCATGAAGCCTGTGGAGCCGTGACGCTTGGAAAGCTTGGAGATAACTTCATTGCCTTCCTCATCTACTGACTTGCCCATGATGAGCGGAAGATGGATGTATGTGGGGATCTCCCAGCCGAATGCCTCATAGAGCAGGTTGTACTTAGGTGTTGAAGAAAGATACTCGGAACCTCTTACAACATGAGTGATTCCCATAGTGTGGTCATCGATAACATTTGCGAAGTTATAAGTAGGGAAACCGTCGGTCTTGATAAGTACCTGGTCGTCAAGATCCTCATTGGGGAACGTGATATCACCATATACCAGGTCATGGTAGGAAGTAGAGCCTGTGAGAGGCATCTTCTGACGGATGACATAAGGCATGCCGGCATCAAGGTTCTTCTGGATCTCTTCAGGAGACAGATTCCTGCAGTGACGGTCGTAGCCTGTTCCTTCAGGAGCATTCTCTTTTAATGCCTCGAGACGCTCTTTGGTGCAGAAACATCTGTATGCTTTTCCTTGCTCTACGAGCTGCTCGGCATAAGGCTTATACATTGAGAGTCTTTCGCTCTGGACGTAAGGGCCGTATTCACCGCCGATATCCGGACCTTCATCGTGCTCAAGGCCGGCGAGCTTCAATGTGTCATATATAACCTGAGTTGCGCCCTCTACATAGCGTTCACGGTCTGTATCCTCGATCCTTAATACAAAAGTACCGCCTTCGTGCTTGGCTGTAAGGTACTCGTAAAGTGCGGTGCGAAGATTACCGACATGCATAAATCCCGTGGGGCTGGGTGCGAATCTCGTTCTTATTTTCATACATAACCTCTATTAATAATTTTACCTGAGCGTTTATTTTAACACTTTTGTGGTAATATACAATTCGAAAAGAATGCGGTTTTCCGCCATTGACCGAAAGGAGCACTGGAGCTTGGACAGACTTGATTGTAACCGAAGCTACGATTGCTTTACCGGAAGCGGTATAGCAGAAGAGTTTATTGCCGGCTATATTCTTGAGCAGTATGACAACGAAGATCTTTCAGACCGTGAGATCAAGGCTGCCATTATCTCTGACAGACAGGTCAGTGCTTACTATTACAACGCTTTTGAAAAGCAGTTCGTCTTAAGGAATATCAAGACTTGCCTTATAACCGTTGAAGAGGGAGAGGCAAATAAGAACCTGTCCCAGGTCAATAACGTCGTTAAGGAATTAAATGACTTCGGCCTTAACAGCAATGACTGGATAATCGCATTAGGCGGCGGTTCCGTCCTGGATATTGCATCTTTTTCAGCAGCTCTTTATACAGGAAAGTCCAGATATATAGCTGTCCCGACGACACTTTCGTCCATGGCTGAGACCTGCTGTTCCGACAGGGCATGCCTAAACTCAGGAAGCCATAAGAATACAGCCGTTATAGGGATATCCCAGACTGCCGTATTCGTAGATCCGGCATTTCTTGCAACTGTACCCAAGAAGTTTATCCCTAACGGTTATTCACAGATAATCAGATATGCTCTGCTTGCTGACTTCGGCCTTCTTACAGAACTTATCGACATCTCAAGCTCAAGCCACTCTGATATCAGGGTATTCCTTAACCGTGTGTATGCGGCAAGGACAGCCATTGATAAGAAGAATCCGATGCTCCTTACTCTGGGAAGCGAACTGTCGGAGGCTATCGAAGGCTACTTCAGGTTTATGAATTATTCGGAGGGAGAGGCGCTGGCATTAAGCCTTTATGCCACTGTCCCGGATAAGGCGAGGGCAGCATTTACGGCCATTTATATGAAGCTTGGGCTTCCTACTGAGCTTAAAGGCGTAAGCTTTAATGCGATAATGAATTCGCTCAGGGATACTTACAGGAAGGGATCCGTATCCAATGACACTCTTGTTTGCTATGAAGAAGTAGACGGGAAGGGCAGTTGGGCTATCAAGAATCCCTCTACCGAAGAGGCTTTGGAGATCCTCGAAAAGAGACTTAAGAAGATTACAAACAGCTCTTCATCAATTGCCACAAAAGATGATGAGGCTTAGGGTATAATAGCGTAGTTATGAACAGTACTTTGGTTAAGAGATTATTTGCAACAGCAATGTGTGCCGCGGTTTTTGCACAGCCGTTGCTTTTGGCATCATGCAAGAATAAGGACAAGGATAAGGGAAAGCCTGCAGATTACGGTACATATGGTGCCGATATCGCACGTGAGATAGCTTCCCGGTATCCCGACAGGGCCGCATATTCAGAAGGTGAGAGCCAGACCGGTGCTTACATTGAAGGCAAGATCAAGGAGCTCGGATTCACACCGGAGATCCAGACTTTCCAGAAGGAAGGCGATGAGAAGACTGAGGCAAAAAGCTCAGCCAATTATATAGTTAAGATTCCCGGAACAGGTTTTTACTGTGCACAGGACGGCGGCGGCTATGAGATAGAGCACAGGGTGGCGATAATCGGTACCCATTACGATGCTGCTATCCTTCCCGAATACAAGCCGAAGACTGATGCCAAGAAAGACAGCAAGGACAGTAAGACAAAGGAGACAGAAGCTCCCAAATATGTTTTCGACGGAATTTCAGATAATGCGTCAGGTACAGCCTGCGTTCTTACTGCACTTAAGGCATTTAAGGAATATAAGGATGTCGGTTACGATGTCTGGTTTGTATTTTTCGGTGCCGGAACAGATAATCACAATGGTGCTGAAGAGTTCTGTAAGGCTCTTTCAAAAGAAGAGTTCTACAGCATCGACGTAATGTATAACATAGACAGCCTTTATTCAGGCGACAAAGTCTATGCTTCTTCCGGTTTTAAATCACTTCAGAAGGACAGGAAATATGAGATGCGCCGTAAGCTTTATCAGACATACGACGTATGCTTTACGAACACTCTCTATACCAATTACGGCTTTGATCTCTACTATAACGAAGCCTGCATAAAGGGCCTTGATATTGATGATGACGGCTACAAGGATGTTTTCTCAGAGGTACCGATCGCTATTTCCGACTATAAAGCCTTCGATGACAGATTCATCCCGATCGTATATTTCGAGAGCTTCGACTATAACTACACGAGCATGGAAAAGATGAGGGAGACCAAGAACCTCACATTGCAGGATTTTGACGGTACTGTAAGAGGAACACCTGCAGACTGCACGGCTTTCCTGGATTCTATCCTTGTTGAAGAGGATAAGGACCGCGACGGAGATGGAGAGATCGACTGTACAGGTGACAGACTTCAGATAAGGATCAACTGCGTTGCTTTCATCGTTTGCGAGGCTCTCCTTAAGGGCTCTGACAAGGGTATGACTCCGGTGCAATATGAGGCTTTCAAGATCGAATCCACAAGACAGACATTCTATTCGGAGACGACAAAAGCGACTGAGACATCTGCTTCATCAGAGACTTCGGATACTTCTGATACCTCAGAATCTTCTGAATCTTCAGAGTCTTCTGCGACTGCAACCACAAAGAAAGCAAGCAATTAATGCCTTTCATGCTACTTGTGAGCAGCCGGGATATTATTTGTTTCTATCTTACAATTTTTCTCAAATCTTCTTTTTCCTTATGTTATACTAAATAAGATTAGCGTAATGGAAGAAGGACTCGATTGATGTCTAATTCATCATTCATCAGCCAGATTTTTGAATTCTTGGGCGAGCTTTTTAACAGCCTTGATAAAGGCACGCTCTTTTTTGGCAGCCTTTGGGATTTTGTCCGTTACGCGATCGATATTGCACTCGTAACTTTCCTTTTCTATACGCTTCTTTTGTTTATCAGACAGACAAGAGCATGGCAGCTTATCAAGGGTATCGTTCTTATCCTTGTATTTGTTGCTTTCTGCGGTGTTATCGGACTCGACATGGTGGGTTTCCTTTTTAACCGCCTTCTTTATATCGTAGCTATCCTGTTTGTTGTACTGTTCCAGCCTGAGTTAAGAAGAGCTCTTGAGACAGTTGGTCTTAGAACTTCCAGTGCGGCCAATCCGTTCAGACACAGTGAAGCTGTAATGACAAAGGATGAACTCAATTTCTTTATCAAAGAAATCAGTGCAGCATGTAAGGAAATGTCCAGAACATATACAGGTGCTCTTATCCTTATCGAAAGACACACAAGATTGGATGAGCTCCTTTCCCAGGAAAATGTCGTTACATTCGATTCTGAAGTTACCAGTTCCGTGATTCAGAGTATTTTCTATAAAGGGTCGCCGATGCATGACGGCGGTCTCCTTATAAGAGATGGCAGGATCATCGCAGCAAGATGTCATGTCCCGCTTTCAGTTACGATGCATTCTCTAGAGCGTTCCGGAACCCGTCACAGAGCTGCTGTTGGTGCGAGCGAGATGGGTGATACCGTTGCAGTAGTTGTTTCTGAGGAAAGAGGAAAGACTTCTATCGCTGTTAACGGAAGACTTTTCGAGATGAGATCCACAAAAGAGCTCGAAGCTAACCTCTCGTATCTGTTGGGACTCAAAGAATATGGCGGCGAGAATAAGACCTTTATCGGCAAGTTTATTGATAAGATGCGTGGAAAGCCTTCCGTTGATAAGGATGTGCTGACACAGGACGAGGTCGCTCAGGAAGCTGCCAAGGCAAAGCCTTCTGTAGAGACAGCAGCTCCCGAGCCGGTTGTAGCTACAACACAGGTCGAGATAGCAGGAGAGACAGCTGTTCCGATCTCCATAAGGACTAAGGTTGCTGACCAGACGAGTAATTCACAGCGCGTCGGTACTGCCACCAGAGTTATCTTCCTCGTTTTATCCATCTTTATGTCATTGCTACTCTGGATCTATATCCAGGTAGTAACAAACCCTGTAGTTACTAAGAACATTACAGTTCCGATCAATAAGTATCAGGATGAGAATCTTCCTGATAATGTAGCTGTTGACTATTCACTTAAGTCAGTTGAACTTGAGATCGTAGGACGTGCAGGTACTTTGAATAACCTGACGGCAGATGATATCGTCGTATCGATCGACTATTCTGATATCGACGCTGGTGATATCGGAATCGTTGAGCTTCCTGTAAATATCTCAAGCAAGGAAGGCAACAGCGTTTACTTCCGTGTAGAGAATCAGTATCCCAGAACGGTTTTCGTAACTGTATACTCTCCGACTAAGTAATCTATTGCTCGGACGCTTATGGCGGAAGCGGGCAGGAAGGATAAATAAAATGTTAGAAACAAAAGACCTTATCGATTTGACTCACACGCTTGCAGCTCCGATCCTCGAAGACAAGAAATACCCCTGGGAAGCTTTGCCCCTTATCAAGGAATTCATCCTTAAGTTAGGACCTACTCTTGATCCTGAGATCTATGAGGACAAGGGAGACGGTATCTGGATCGCAAAGAGTGCGAAAGTCTTTGATTCAGCATATATTGCAGGCCCCTGCATTATCGGACCTGAGACTGAAGTGCGTCAGTGTGCATTTATCAGAGGCAGTGCTCTCATCGGAAGCAAGTGCGTAATCGGTAACTCAACTGAGCTTAAGAATGTTATCATCAGCGATAATGTTCAGGTACCTCACTACAATTATGTAGGTGACTCTATCCTCGGATTCAAGTCTCATCTTGGCGCTGGTGCTATCACATCAAATGTTAAGTCAGATAAGACTCTCGTTAGTGTTAAGAGCGGTGATGAGGTTATCGAGACAGGACTTAAGAAGTTCGCAGCAATCGTAGGTGATAATGTTGAAGTCGGATGCCAGAGCGTTCTTAATCCCGGTACAGTTATCGGCAGAGGAAGCAGAGTGTATCCGCTTTCAAGAGTTAGAGGCGTTATCCCCGAGAAGCACATCTTCAAAGATGCTGAGCACATCGTTCCTATCGAAGAGTGATCTTACTCTGACTAAAGGGAACAAACCTGACAAAATAAAAGGGCACTTCGTCTGAAGTGCCCTTATTCATTCAATTGATTTGTTATCAGACTACGCTGTCCTTAAGTTTGTCGAATGCCTGCTTCGCAACCTGTCTGACATTAGGATCGGAATCGGCGAAAGCGAGCTTCTTAACATACTCTTCGCAATGCTTTGCGTGGATATCAGCTGCTGCGGTAGCTGCTGCTGCTCTGACCATAGGTGAAGAATCTCTTAAGAGGGGGATCAATGCCATTCCGGATTCGTAGGAAGGAACCATGCCCATTGCCATTGCTACTGTCATACGGACATCATCTTCAGGATTGTCCGCATACTTTAACAAAGCGCCAAGCTTCTGCTTTGATCCAAGCTTAAGGATTTTATCTTTTAAAGCATCAGTACGTCCCATACTTAAGGCTCCCACCATGTCATATTCTAAACAATATTATAGAGTAAAACTCAAAAAAAAACATCACTCTCACCAAAATAACCTTAAATAATCTTAGTTTTTGGTATACTTTGCTCTATAATACTTTTGATTATACAATCAAAACCTGAAAATTAAATGATGTTTTCACTATTTTGGTTGTTTTGAGAGGTAAATTTTTAATGAACAAGCTAGCTTACGGAATGTCCGTTTTTATATTGTCAGGAGCTTTATTGCTTTCGTCCTGTTCCACTAACCTGGGACCTGAAACGCTTCCTTCCACAACGCCTTCAACAGAACCTACCGAGACAGAGCCTGAAGTGACGGTTACGACACTTGCACCTGAGGCTACAGATCCGGCAAGTGCACCCGTTGTCACAGAGAAAGCTGTTGAATTGAACGGACGTCTTAAAGTCAAAGGTGCAAATATAGTAAACAGTCAGGGCAAGACTTTCGTTCTTAAGGGAATGAGTTCTTACGGTATCCAGGATTGTTCTGATTTTTTTACTTCAGAAGTTATCAAGACTCTTGCAGAAGACTGGGGATGCAACATTATCAGGATCGCTATTACCGGTGATGCTGAGACTGGTTATCTTAAAGATCCTGACAAGTATTTCGATCATCTCTGTAAGATCTGTGATATGTGCATCAATCAGGGCATATATGTAATCCTTGATTGGAATGTCGAGTATGAGAAGGCAGCTAATGAGAATAAAGCAAAGGCTGTGGATTTCTTTACCAGGATCTCATCCATTTATTCTGATTCTCCGAATATCCTGTACGAGATCGAGAATAATATGATCCAGACAGAAGGATCCGGCAAGATCAAGGATGAATGGAGCAAGAATATCAAGCCTTTTGCGGAAGATGTTATTAAGGCCATAAGGAAAAACAGTCCTTCAAGCATTGTAATTGTAGGCGCACCTGACAGAGGCCTTGGCATTGATACAATCTCAAAGACCAAGATCAAAGGTGATAACATCGCATATGCTTGCCGAATCTACTCTTCAACACATGGTGTCGAGTACAGGGAAAAGGTTCAAAATGCCGTGAAGCAGGGAATTTGCGTATTCGTAACTGAATGGGGCCTTGGTTCCGACAATGGTGAAGAAGGCCTTAACATGGGCGAGAGTGATTCCTGGAGCCTTTTGTTTGAGGAGAACAATATCTCCTGGTGCAACTATGCCATTGGAAGTAACTTCATTGATGAAGCAAATGCACTCTATCTCCTGAATGATAAATATACTAATGAGCAGAAAGCTGCACACTGGCCGGATGGTATCATCACCAAGTCAGGTCTTTACGTAAGAAAAATGCTCCTTAAGGATTATGAGACTCAGGATGAGCCGTCAGGTTCTGAAACTACGGAATCATCTGAATCTGCAGCGACCACATAATATCAGGTGAGATAAGCCGGATGTCCAGATCAGGATACAGTTTGCAGCCGGACAGGCACAGATATGAGGTTCTTGCTTTGGAGACCGAACGTCTAAGGCTTGCTGTCTTAAGGAAAAGCGAGGCTCCAAAGGTTACGGAGTATTTCCGTGAGAACAGGGATTTCCATAAGGCATTCGCGCAAACACACAGTGATGACTATTTCACAACATCAATGCAGAAGAAGTATCTTGCATATGATTACAACAGTTTTCTTGACGGTACGCTTGTCCCTCTTTGGATAACTCGAAAAGAAGATGGAAAGATCATCGGGCGTGTTTCTTTTTTCAACTTTGCATACGGCGGCATGATGTCATGCGCGTGCGGCTACCACCTCGATAAAGATGCTACCGGCAATGGTTACATGACTGAAGCCATAAAAGGAGCCATGGCATTTGTTTTCGACGAGTATAAGATGCACCGCATCGAAGCCTTTATTCTTCCTGAGAATGAACCTTCGATCGCTTTGGTGAAGCGCCTCGGCTTTCATTATGAAGGGAAGAGGTTCTCATATATGCATATAAATGGCAGATACAGGGACCATGAGGCGTTCTATATTTTGGAAGATGATGTTAAATAAGACGCTTCCTGTGAGCAAATCAGAAAAAAATCTAGATTTGCCTTAAGATGTAACAAAATTTAAATAAATTTACACGTAAAGTATGCAATAATATTGTAAATGATTGCGCAATCGTATATGCGGAGGTGATTATTGTGAATAGAAAAAGATTTACTACCGCTCTTATAGCAGCTATGATGGTCGGCGTTATGAGCCTTGGATTGGTTGCATGTAAGAAGAAGCCGGAGCCTACAGAAACTACTGAACAGACTACGGAACAGACAACCACAACAACCACCACTGTAGCTACGACATCACTCCCTGTATGGTCTGGTCCTCTTCAGAATGATGAGGAAGTTACATGGAAAGAGACCAAGCTTGAATCAGAAGCTACATATTATGTTGCTGTATCCAAGGGTGAGTTCCTTAATGTAAGAAAGGGACCTGGTGTTAAGTATTCCAAGATCGGTACACTTACAAGAGGTCAGACAGTTACTGTAGTTGCAAAAGCAGGCAACGGCTGGTACAAGACTAAGGATGGTTTCTTCGTTTCTGAGACTTATCTCACAGGAAAGATGCCTAACTAAAATTCTTAGTTGATTATTTTTTATCCTTAGTGTAATATACATAGGCACTTGATTTAAGTGCCGATATGCGAGTGTAGTTCAATGGTAGAACTTCAGCCTTCCAAGCTGACCACGTGGGTTCGATTCCCATCACTCGCTCCAGGGTCATTAGCTCAGCTGGATAGAGCAACAGCCTTCTAAGCTGTGGGCCGGAGGTTCGAGTCCCCCATGGCTCACCATCAAAAAAGCGCTTCGTGTTTCACGGAGCGCTTTTGGTTTTTATAGATATATTTTCTCTCAGTAATTTTTGATATAATTTTCTTGCTGGGTTATTCAGCATGGAAAGGGGGGAGATATTATGAATTGCGTAAAATGTGGTAATCCCGTAGCCGAAGGTAATAATTTCTGCATGATCTGTGGTACGCCTGTCGCTAGCGCTCAGGCTCAGACTACCCCGGCGCCTGCACCAGGTCCTGCACAAGATGCGGCTTCAATCCCGCCTGTAGAGATCAATCCTCAGCCCGGTGCCAAGCCGGAGCCGGTTGAGATCCCTTATGCACCTCCGGTTATGGAAGGTAATAATTGTATAATTCCTGTAGGAAGGACGTTCAGGATCCGTTGTCCTGACTGCGGCCATATTTCTGACGATATCAAGAGGGATACTTCAGCCGGATATCCATGTCCTGTCTGTAAGAAAGCTTATGCCTATGGCGGTCAGCTCCTCTTATACAGAATGGGTAGTTTCCATCCCCTCATTATGGCGGTGCCTTATAATATTTTCATTGACGGTGTTGATTATGGCGTGACCACCAATCATTCATCTCTGAGGATAATGCTCAGTTCCGGCCCTCATATCGTCTGCTGCGGTAATATGTACAAGAAAACCAATCAGTTTCAGATAGTTGTATCACCTGAATTTAATTCGTTCGGATTCAAATTCAATATTATCTAAAGACCTTTCGGCCTGCCGAGTGACCACGGATTCCCGATCGAGCTGAAATCTTGTGCTCCGCAGGAAGTTCCTTATATTTAATTAAAGGCTTTTTAGTTTATGTGACAAGGTTGTCCGTTTTTGGGACAACCTTGTTTTTGCCGCCTTTAGGCTTGAGGGATATTGAATTCTTTGTGTTATAATCGAAAAGTCAAATACATATATATTATTTTATTATAAGGAGTCAGGTGGAATATGCCGGGTAAGAAAGATTACGGCAATGAGAGCATCTCGATGCTCAAAGGTGCGGACAGAGTAAGACTCCGTCCGGCAGTTATTTTCGGTTCTGATAATCTTGAAGGATGTATACATTCATTCTTTGAGATCCTTTCGAATTCTATCGACGAAGCCAGGGAAGGCCACGGCGATAAGATCATCATCACAAGATTTGCAGACGGTACTATCGAGATCGAAGACTTTGGCCGCGGAATCCCTATGGATTACAATGCCAAGGAGGGAAGATTCAACTGGGAACTCGTATACTGCGAGCTCTATGCCGGCGGCAAGTATAACAATAACTCTTCAGGTGATTATGAGTTCTCTTTGGGACTTAACGGTCTTGGTGCCTGCGCTACCCAGTATGCATCTGAGTTTTTCCAGGTAACCGTATTCAGAGACCACACCAAGTATGAGATGAGTTTTAGGAAGGGTGAACCTGTTACAGAGCTTATGCAGGAACCCTACAGATTCAAGCGCACCGGTACCATCCAGCGCTGGAAGCCTGATACAGAAGTATTTACTGAGATAATCATTCCACTTGATACTTTCAAAGAGATCATCAAGCGTCAGTCAGTAATCAACAGCGGAATCGAGTTTACCCTTAAGGATGCTGAGTCCGGTGAAGAGTTCACATATATGTATCCGGAGGGTATCAAGGGATATGTTGATGAACTTAATGATATGAAGGGCTTTACTGATACTTATACTTTCTCCGGCGAAGGCAGGGGCAGGGATAAGGAAGACCGTGACGAATATAAGGTAAGGGCTGAAGTTGCTTTCTGCTTTAATAACGAGATCAATGCATTGGAATACTTCCATAACTCGAGCTTCCTTGAGCACGGCGGTTCACCTGACAAGGCCGTAAGGAATGCTTTCGTAGCTGAGATCGATAAGCAGATCAAGCTTAAGGAGAAGTATAAGGCTAATGAGTCAAAGATCACATTCCAGGATATTGCCGATTCATTGATCCTTGTAACCAATACATTCTCCACGCAGACTTCTTATGAGAACCAGACAAAGAAGGCTATCAACAACAAGTTTATCCAGGATTTCATGACACAGCTCATCAGAGATAATCTTGAGATCTGGTTCATCGAGAATAAGGATTTTGCTGCCAAGACTATAGAGCAGATCCTTATTAATAAGCGTGCCCGTGAGAACGCTGAGAAGGCAAAGGTAAATATCAAGAAGACCCTCATGGGCAAGGTCGATATCAACAACAGGATCAAGAAGTTTGTTGACTGCAGGACAAAAGACGTTGCCAAGCGTGAGCTCTATATCGTTGAGGGTGATTCAGCGTTGGGTTCCGTTAAGCTCGGTAGAGATGCCGAATTCCAGGCTGTTATGCCTGTAAGAGGTAAGATCTTAAACTGCCTTAAGGCTGATTATGCTACCATTTTTAAGAGTGAGATCATCACAGATCTTCTTAAGGTATTGGGATGCGGTGTTGAGATCAAGAATAAGCACACCAAGGACATGAGTGCGTTTAATCTTGATGATTTAAGATGGAACAAGATAATAATCTGTACCGATGCCGACGTCGACGGATTCCAGATCAGAACACTTATACTTGCAATGCTCTACAGGCTTACTCCTACGCTCATCGAGAAAGGCTATGTTTATGTAGCTGAGTCTCCGCTTTTCGAGATCACTTACAGACCTAAGGGTAAGAATGCCCAGGAAGAGACGTTCTTCGCTTTCAACGAGAAGGAGAAGGCTGAGATCCTCGCCAAGGTCGATCCCAAGCTCTGCACGATCCAGCGTTCAAAAGGTTTGGGTGAGAACGAGCCTGAGATGATGTGGCAGACGACCATGAACCCCAAGAGCAGAAGACTTATCAAGGCTTGCCCTGAAGATGCGCAGAGAACTGCAGAAGTCTTTGATCTGCTCTTAGGCGACAACCTTGCTGGAAGAAAACTCCATATCGAGATGGATGGAAAGAAATACCTTGATATGCTTGATTTAGGGTGATGTAAATGGCACGTAAGAAGAAAGACGATATCAATTCAAATTCACTTAAGAGCAGGCTTACAGACAGTAATGCCAAGGATATGCCGGCTGTTGACCAGCCTATTACCGACATGCTCGAGATCAACTATATGCCGTATGCGATGAGCGTCATCGTATCACGTGCTATCCCTGAGATCGACGGATTCAAGCCTTCACACAGAAAGCTTCTTTACACGATGTATAAGATGGGTCTTCTGGGCGGTAACAGAACCAAGTCTGCAAACGTTGTAGGTCAGACCATGAAGCTTAATCCTCATGGTGACCAGGCTATCTACGATACGATGGTAAGACTTACCAGAGGCAATGGCTCTTTGCTTCATCCTTTTGTTGATTCAAAGGGTAACTTCGGTAAGCAGTATTCAAGGGATATGCAGTGTGCTGCACCCCGTTATACGGAAGTAAGACTTGAAAAGATCTGCGAAGAGATCTTCAAGGGCATCGATAAGGATGCTGTCGACATGGTTGATAACTACGACGGCACTCTCAAAGAGCCCACGCTTCTTCCTACGACTTTCCCGGCTGTGCTTGTAAATGCCAACCAGGGTATTGCCGTAGGTATGGCGTCCAATATATGCTCATTTAACCTTGCGGAAGTTTGTGCAGCAACGGAAGCATACATGAAGGATCCTGCCTGTGATCTTCTGGAGATCATGCCGGCGCCTGACTTTTCGGGTGGCGGAAAGATCCTTTATGACAAGGAACAGATGAGAGCTATATATGAGAGCGGCAAGGGTTCATTCTCTGTAAGAGCTAATTACAGGGTAGATAAGGCAAACAACCTGATAGAGATCACTGAGATCCCTTATTCCACAAGCGTTGAAGCCATCATCGACAACATCGCTGATCTTGTTAAGAGCGGTAAGGCAAGAGAGATCGCCGATATCAGAGACGAGACAGACTTGGATGGTCTTAAGATCACAATAGACTGTAAGAGAGGAACCGATCATGAGCAGCTCATGACCAAGCTCTTCAGATTTACAAAGCTTGAGGATACATTCTCCTGCAATTTCAATATCCTTATCGACGGAACTCCTAAGGTTCTTGGCATTCCGCAGATCATTGATGAATGGCTCAAGTGGAGAAGAAACTGCGTATCAAGAGAACTTCAGTTCAACCTCGACAAGATGAAGAAGAGACTCCATCTTTTGGACGGTCTTGCGGTTATCCTCCTGGATATCGATAAAGCGATCAAGATCATCAGAGAGACTGAACTCGAAGCTGACGTTATCCCTAACCTCATGAAAGGATTCGGCATCGATGAGGAACAGGCTGAATATGTCGCAGAGATCAAGCTCCGCAATATCAACAAGCAGTATATCCTTAACAGGATCGCCGACAGGGATAAGCTTAAGGCTGACATCGCAGATACCGAAGATATCCTTGGCAGCCCCAGAAGGATCAATGGTCTTATCGTTAAGACATTAAGAGAAGTAGCAGAGAAGTATGGCCAGCCTAGAAAGTCTGAGCTTGTCGGTATGGAAGAGACTGAGACATTTGTCGAGTCCGCAGTCATTCCGGATTACAGGCTCCATCTCATGCTTACACGTCACGGTTATCTTAAGAAGCACACTATGAAGTCACTTCAAAGTGCAGGTGAACTTAAGACCAAGGATGACGATGAGATCTTTATGGGCTTTGAGTGTGAGAACAGATCAGATCTTTTGATCTTTACTGATAAGTGCAATCTTTATAAGACTCATGTATATGATTTCTCAGATACAAAGCCCGGTGATCTGGGCCACTTCTTATCGAGTGAACTCGAGATGGAAGACGGTGAGAAGCCCATGTTCATGATCTCCACAACGGATTATAAGGGCATTCTTTTCATTGCTTTCGAGAACGGCAAGGCAGCGAGATTCCCTATATCTTCTTATGAGACAAAGCAGAACAGAAAGAAGCTTGTAAATGCATATTTTGACGGCAGCAAAGCCATCGGCTTCATCCTTCTTTCTGAAGATGAGGATCCTGATCTTATCGTTACCAACAGTCTTGATAAGGCTGCTGTTTTCAAGGCTTCGCTTATTCCGCTTAAGACAACGAGAACGACTCAGGGTGTACAGCTTCTTGCTTCAAAGAAGGGCTCTGTATTGAAGTCTCTTGCACGTCTTGCTGAAGTTGAAGTACAGGATCCTGAGTACTACAGGATACGTAAAGTTCCTGCTATCGGTTACTATATCAGGGAGAATTCATTGGAGGCAAAGCAGGTAAGCTTTGATGATTTGAAGTGACGGTATTTTCTTCAGAGTATCATGTATCAGAAGATGAACATAAGGACACTACGGGTTATAACCTTGCAGCTATCCTTTGTGCTGTCATGCTCATAGCATTGACAATATCTACTGTTATACTCGGAAAAAAGACCGCCTATGAGATGGACGCCATTCCAAGCTTTACACAGGCTATAGATGAGGGCCGTTATACTGATGCTCTTGAGTTATACAGAAGCATCCAGGATGATGTCCTTAAAGCCTCTCCTGATGCGCAGGCATCAAATGCATCCCGTCTTAAGCTTCTTGATGACATGGAAAACATTGTCAGAGAACGTGTTAATACGATCTGTGACCGTGTTATCAATAACCGCTATACTTTATCGGCAAGTGATATTAATTTCCTTGACTCCATGAAAGAACTAACGAGCTCGATCGTATCAGAAAGACTGTATTCTCTGTGTGAGAATTTCCTTTTGGGAAAGGTGGAAAAGCCTGTAGTTACTTTCTTCTTCGATCAGGTTCAGCCTATCGGTAATTTCGCCGCTACGGCCAATCCGTTGCACCGTGAACTCGATTTTATCGAGACTGCCACAGGTGATGTTCAGTCAGCAGAGAAGTCTCTTAGTAAGGGCGACTACATTTCTGCCGTAAAGAAATATACTCAGGTAAATGCCTCATACACCGGCTTTGTCGGTGATTATTGTGATAAGCGTATTGCTTCCATCAAAGAGACGATGTACGAGCCGATGATGGCAGAGGGTGAACACCTTCTTCAGACTTATAAATTCTATTCAGCTGAAAAGCTTTTCTCTGATCTTGCAGTAATCTTCCCTGAGGATGAGATGATAAAGAGCAATCTTCTTAATGCAACTTCATATACTAGTGAGGTTAAGGAGTACAGGGGAAAGATCGAATGTATCTGCGTCAGATCTCTTATAGCAGATACTGATGTGGCATTCTCCGGAAGATATCATTCAAGCAATACGGATCTATATCTTACGGTATCCGAGTTTGAGAAGATCCTTCAGAATCTCTATGAAAGAGGATATGTCCTCGTTGACGTTGAAGATCTTATCGATCAGTCTGACCCGTCATTCCTTCTTGAGCGTAACCTCAAGGTGCCCAAGGGCAAGAAGCCTCTTGTCGTAGTTATCGAGAACCTTCAGCTCAGTGCATCTTCTTACCGCTGCGGAACCTGCAGAAGACTTGTTCTTAACGATGAGAACCAGGTCTGCGGTGAATACCAGAATTCGGCAGGTGAGACCGTAGTTGGAAGAACAGCTGAAGCCATTGGCGTGCTTGACGTTTTCGTCGAGAAACACCCTGATTTTACATATGACGGTGCGAAGGGCATCATTTCCGTCAGCGGATATGAGTCATGCTTCGGCTATGTTGTAAGTGCTGATGAGATTGATGACCGTAACAAGGCTCTTTCTGCGATCAACCTCCCGCAGGTCAATATCACCAATGCCGATATTGATTTCAACAGGGAAAGGGTAATGGAGATCGTAAGTGTCCTTAAGGATAACGGCTGGAAGTTCGCTTCCTGCACATATTCTTATATAGATGACTGCAGGCATACCGAGAAAGAGATCCTCATGGATGACCATACAAAGTGGATGGATCAGATAGGAAGCCTTTTCGGCGAGGTCCATATGCTTGTCTATCCGAACGGCAACTATATTGCGGGCACTGATGACAGGGCGGTCTACTATAAGAACAGGGGATTCAGAATCTTTTTCGGCGGCGGCGCCACACCGTATTATACGTATGGTGATAACTATCTGTTCCTGGACCGCGCGATGATGAGCTATAAGACTCTTACCAGAAAAGCATATAAGGAACTTTTCGATTATAACCAGATAGTTGACCCGGCCCGTACAGCGAAAAAGGACAACAAAAAGAGCAACTGAGACTTAACTTAATATTAATATTAGGTTTCATTTTTGAATTATTTGCACATAAAAACCGATTTTTATTATAATGTAAGTTATGAAAGGCTATCTTATGCTTTGTTGAAGGGAGCTTGTTTATGGGCAGAATCGATAAACTTACTAATCTGACCGAGAAGGAAGAGATCCTTTGGCAGGACAGAAAGAGATACTTAGGATTGCCCATCTCTTTTACTATCTATAGCTTCACACAGAATAAGCTCTACTATAAGAAAGGCATTATCAACATCAGTTCTGAAGAGATCCTTTTATATAGAATCCTGGACATCACATTCAAGCAGTCTATCTGGCAGAAGATCTTTGGCGTTGGTTCAGTAATCCTTACGACAGCTGATAAGACAACTCCGATTCTTGAACTTAAGAATATTAAGACACCTGACAGGATCAGGAAGGCTTTAAGTACTTTAGTTGAACAGAGACGTGACGAGAAGCGTGTTACCGGTAAGGAAATGTTCGGCGCTGCCGGAATGTTCCACGATCACGGTGATCTTGACGGCGTAGATCTTGACGGTGACGGAATACCTGATGTTCATTGATTGAGGTAATTGAGTGGAAACAAGGATTGACAGATTCGGCAGTGTACGTGATGACAAGATCAAGCAGCTTAAGCAGCTGATCGAGGAATCCAATAATATCGTGTTCCTTGGCGGAGCAGGTGTATCCACGGAAAGTGGCATCCCTGATTTCAGAAGCGGAGCAGGTATCTATAACACTGAGAGCGGTACCAAGTACAGACCGATCGATATCATTGCTCATGACTTTTTCATCGAACATCCTGAAGATTTCTATGATTTCTATAAGCGTAAGCTCATATATCCTGATGCAAGACCTAACAAGGCTCACAAGGCTCTCGTCAGACTTGAGAGACAGGGCAAGCTTAAGGCTATAATCACACAGAATATCGACAACCTCCATCAGGAGGCAGGAAGCAAGTGCGTTATCGAGCTTCACGGTTCCGTTTTCAGGAACTACTGCATGGATTGCGGAAAGAAGTTCAATATCGAGTATATTGCAGCTCAGGAAGGCGTTCCTCATTGTGACAGATGCGGCGGTATCGTAAGACCTGACATCGTCCTTTATGAAGAGAATCTTGAGCATCAGAATGTAGATAATGCTATTAAGGCTGTTAAGAAGTGCGATCTCATGATCATTGCAGGTACATCTCTTACGGTTTATCCTGCAGCTACTTTTGCCCAGTTCCTTAAGCATGACAGGATCGTTATCATCAATAAGAGTTCCACATATATGGATCTTAAGGCTTTGCTTACTATTCACGATAATGTAGGCGAGGTTCTCGATAAGGTCGTTCCCAAGCGCATTTCAAGAAAGAATGCTGCTTCCAAGACTTCGGCAAAGAAGACTACTGCCAAGAAGACAACAGCTAAGTCTACGACTAAGACTGCTGCCAAGAGCACAGCTTCAAAGAGTACTACATCAAAGAAAGCCGCTTCGGCTAAGAAACCATCCACCGGAACTAAGAAGCCGGCGGCTTCAAAGGCGAAGAAGGATGAAAGCAAATCTTAAATTCTACGAAGATAATGAGAAGAAGATAATTGCCGGTCTTGCCAAATACGGAAGGCAGAGCGGCATTTTATCATTTTTGAGACTGATAACTTTTCTGGGTGCAGCAGGTCTTTTTATCGGTGCTTATGCAGGTAATATTCCTGCACTCTGGTTTGCAGGAACTGCTGTATTCATCCTTTTTGTTGTCCTTTGTATCATTCACGGCAGCATTATTGATAATGTCAATTACCTGACTGAGCTTTTGAAGGTTAATTCATCTTATATTGCCAGGATCAAAGGCGACTTTAATGAACTCCGCAATATCGCTGTTAAGGGACTGAAGAGGGCAGAGGACATAGGACTTGCAAAGTCCAGACTTTACGGAACTGAATTTGACGTTCAGGGTCACGATTATTCTATGGACCTCGATGTCTTCGGCAAGAAGTCTTTGTTCTCTCTTCTTAATGTTTCTGAGACTTCATTCGGCCGTAAGAGATTTGCGTCAAGTCTTTTGGATCCGCATGTTTCAGGTATTTCGGTAGAGCAGCTTAAGAATAAGCAGAAGGCTGTTGAAGAGCTTTGTTCAAAGCCTGAGTTCCTTATGGATTACCAGGCAACAGCAAGGGCAGGAAGAATGACCAAGGATCCTAAGGTGCTTATGGATTTTGCATCTTCCGGCTCGAAAACCAGGACTTCAGCTAACATTCTTGCCATCATTGGCGTGCTTGTTTGGTTAAGTGTTCCTGCAGCTTACATACTGTTTCCTGAATACGGTGCATCTTCAATTCCTGCCTGCCTAATCGTTAATCTGATCATCTGGGTGATCGGCAGAGCATTTAATGAGAATTATCTTAAGGCTTGTGAAGGCATGCCTAATCAGGTCAAGACGATCCTTAAGCTTTATAAGATCCTTGAAGAAGCCGGATTTGAGAACAGTCTTTTGAAGTCTCTTGTAAAAGGCAATGACAGAAAAGAAGGCGCATATGAATCTTTAAGAAAATTAGATGATGCACTTAAGGTCTCAGCCATCCGTTCACAGCCTTTATTTGCTTTTATCTTCAATCTCATTTTCCCTCTGGATTATCTTATCTCTTATCTTTTGGGTAATTGGGCAGTTAAGTACGGAAAGGAACTCCCCTCATATATTGACGGCCTTTCAGAGATTGAATCTCTTATGTGCGCAGCTCAGACAGGACTTGTCTTTCCGGAGAGTTCTTTCCCTGATTTTATTGAATCAGACAAGGCAGAGGATAACGCATTTTTCGAAGGATATGACCTCGCACATCCTCTTCTTGATAACACCACTGTTGTCAGGAATTCAGTAACGATCAATAAGGATATAGCGATCATTACGGGATCTAATATGTCCGGTAAGACAACACTTATCAGGACTGTCGGTGTTTGTTCCATCCTGGCTCTTACAGGCGGTCTTGTTCCTGCATCTAAGGTCACTCTCGGAAGGATGAGAGTTATGAGCTCGATGAGGATCGTGGACAGTATTGAAGAGAATATGAGTACCTTTAAGGCCGAGCTTGTAAGGATATCGGGCATCGTGAATGCAGCAGGTGAGGAGAAGGCACTGTTATTCCTTATCGATGAGATCTTTAGGGGCACAAACTCTGATGACAGAACTGAAGGTGCACTGACTGTATTAAGAAAGCTCTCAAAGCCTTATATCTGCGGTCTTATGACAACTCACGATTATGCGATGATAGATAAGACGGAAAAAGACTTCAGCAACATCAGGTATTATCATTTCTCTGAAAGCTATACGGATACCGGAATAACATTCGACTATAAACTTTCAAAGGGAATCAGCAGACAGTCTAATGCTAAATACCTAATGAAACTGGTCGGTATCGGCTGATTGTTAGTGAACTAATACGATTTTTCGAGCAAATATTAGATTTATTGAAATAATATTAAATATCTTGTCAGTTCTTTCTTGATTTATGATTTTGCAGATATTATTATAAATTTGGAGAGAAGGTGTTTAGGTAGGGTTATGTTCGAAGGACTCAGCAAATATCTGTCGATAGTGCTTGATTACTCCGTAGTTTTGGAGTATTCGAATAGTATATGGTTTGACGAATTGTTAAACCTTTTCAATGACTATGGTATCGATTGTTATGTTAACGATACTTTTAAGGTTCTGCATAAGTGCGTTGTAGCACAGCAGGATCCAAAAGACAGACATGTACAGGGTGCTATGCGTTCCCTGATGCAGGGCCTTCTTACCACAAACAGACTTCACCTTATCAATACATGCAATACTGAAAGATTCATCGAGCAGATAAATGAGCTCGGCGGCTTCTCGGTCCTTCTTACAACCAATAAGAGTATTCTTGTTAAGAGACTTATTCAGTTTAAGCCTGAATACAATAATGATGTAGCTATCATCTCACCGACAGGTCTTAAGATCTATCATTCTGTTGCTGAGATGGTTGAAGATAATCCGCTTCCCCAGGTTAGCGGACTTGCCAAGAATGATACCTTCCTCGATACAGATGCCAGAGCAAGCATCGGTGATGTCGTTACATATAACAATGGCGACAAGCTCACTCTTGAGAAGAGACTGAGCGGCGGAGCTGAAGGTATGGTATTCATTACAGACAATCCTAAGTATGTTGCCAAGATCTATCACAAAGGTGTTATTACTCCTTTGAGATGGGCCAAGCTTAAAAAGCTGACAGAACTTGGAATTACTTCTTCCGGATTCTGCAGCCCCCAGCATCTTCTCTATTTCCGTAACGTACCTGTCGGTTATACGATGTTCATGGGCAAGGGAACTACATTAAGCAATGTTTTTGACGGTCCTGATGCCATCATTGAGCGTTATCCTGACTGGACAAGACTTGATGTTTGCGAGACATTGCTCTCACTTATAAGCAAGTATCTTTATCTTCATATGCATGATGTTATCGCAGGTGATATCCAGCTTAAGAATGCACTCATCAACTCATCTGTTGAACAGTATCTCATCGATATGGACAGTGTACAGGTCGGTAATCTTCCTTGCCCTGTAGGAACGGAAGAGTTTACTGATCCCAGACTTTGGGGAAAGGATTTCTCTGGCTTTGTCAGAACACTTGAAGATGAGGACTACTCTATAGCTATGCTCGTATTCACAGTCCTTTTCTGTGGTCTGCATCCTTATGCGACAAGAAATGGTGCTGAGACATTAAGAGAAGAGATCCTTAATAAGAACTTCCCTTATTCTCTTGATAATTCTGATAAGGAACATATCCCTGTCGGTGGTTATGATCATATCTGGGAATATCTTCCTGAGAACCTTAGGAATATGCTTTACAGAACATTCAAGGAAGGCAAGACCTATGAGGCCGTTTGCTGGAGAGATGCTGTACAGCAGTACATGCACGAACTTGAGACATGTGCATATGATGATCCGGAAGCATATAAGCTTTTCCCTTGTGAGGATTATAAGCAGGTAAGCATTGATGTTAATGATGTCAGAGCCCAGCTTGCTGCAAGAGCTAATTGTACAGCCGTTGAAGCTGCACATGTTGAAAAGCCCAAGTTCGAGAAGAAGACTTTTGCCAACGCTCCTTCCGGAAGATTTGTTTCCGCAAGCGTAGGTGGAGATAACAGTTACAGACCTATGAGATTTGACGATAATGTTTCCTCGAAGAAGGACAGTATGAATGATGATCAGAGTCAGCCTCATAAGAAGAAATTCTTTGGCCTGTTCTAAAGTCTTTTCGCTTTATTCTTCGATATTTTTGGTATACTCTACTTAATATGATTATTTAACTCTCGAAGTATTCGGAGGGATTATTATGGCGGACAGTTTTTCCAGTTCAGATTTCGGTACAAGTACAAAGAGAAGACTTCCTATTTGCTTTGCGCTTGATACATCCGGTTCCATGATGGGCAACCCTATAAAGCAGCTTAACA